>Ga0209537_1000943_pt1 | contig 34186 bp, 31 predicted proteins | sample BioPla4DNA1_FD_187698 | JGI IMG/M metagenome (GOLD analysis project Ga0209537, IMG submission 187698) | Biogas fermentation microbial communities from Germany - Plant 4 DNA1 (SPAdes) (version 2) | ecosystem: Engineered > Bioreactor > Anaerobic > Digestate | place: Bielefeld, North...
TGGTCACGCAGGTGGATCTTTTGACCCCCCTGGCAAAGGCGGACGGGGAAATAAAAATCCTCCACGTTTCGGATATTCATAACAACCCGGCGGCTTTTGAATTTATCAAGCCCTTGGTCGAGGGTTTTGCTGTGGACCTGGTCATCGATACCGGGGATCTGACCGATTACGGGACGGCAATCGAGACCGGACTGGCCGGGCAGATCAAAACCCTGGGCGTTCCATACCTTTTTATCCCCGGGAACCATGATTCGCCGGAAGTGATCAACAGCCTTAGGCGCCTGCCCAACCTGGTTGTTTTAAGAAGAGGGACCTATGATTTTCAGGGTTTGACCATTTTGGGCTGGGAGGATCCGGCGGCCCGGAGTTCCGGGGTCCTGCTGGCGGAGGATGAGGAACTGGCGGGAGAAGCGGAAACGCTCGCCGCGTACTGGGAGAACCTCTCCGGGGAAGTGGATCTTTTAGCCATCCACAATCTCAAGCTGGCCGAAGAAGTAAAGGACCGGGTTCCCGTGGTTTTACACGGCCATAACCACCGCGCGGCTGTCTTTAAAGAAGAAAAGACCTGGTTTATCAATGCCGGGACCAGCGGCGCCGCCGGCCTCCGGGGGTTGGAGAACGACCCGCCGCCCTATAGCGTAGCCCTGCTGCACTTCAACCGCGGCGAAAAGCCGGGGGCAGGGGCGGCGTTCCACCTTTCCGCAGTCGACCTGATCCGCGTTTACAGCCTCGGGGGAAAGCTGGCTTTGGAACGGATGGTGGTTGATGAGCCGGAAACAACTGCGGATAGGGAAAAAGATGTGGACAGGGAAGAAGACGGAGGTGAAAACGGGCGTGCCCGCGGGCACGCGCAGGAAAAATGAGGCTTTTTCTTGCTGTTTGGTTGAGTGAGGAACTCCGGGAAGCCGTTGGCGATTGGTTGGGGGAGATTACCGCCGGTTCCTCCGGGATAAAATGGGTTCCCCCCGGGCAGTTGCATTTCACCTTGAAGTTCCTTGGCGAACAAGACCCGGAGTTCGTTACCGGGCTTTCTCCCCACTTGCGCCAGGTGGCGGCAACCACCCCTTCCTTCCCGCTTACTCTGGCCGGGGGCGGCACGTTTCCTCCCCGGGGCAAGCCGCGCGTTCTCTGGCTCGGTGTGGATGAAGGCCACAACGAACTGGCGGCTCTGGCCGGCCGCGTCGAGGCGGCCGTGCTGGAGGCAAACCCGCGCGGATTGGCGCCGGAGAAAAGGGGTTTCAAACCCCATTTGACCATTGGCCGGGTGAAGGGCGAAGTCCCGCTTTATGACAATAAATTGCTGGCGGCCGGGGTGAAAGGGCGGATGACCGTGAAAGGTTTTTCACTGGTGGAAAGCAGGTTAACCCCACAGGGGCCGCGCTACCGCGATGTGGAAGAATATTTCCTCCGCGATCCTTTTTCATGATTATTCTTTTATGATTATTATAAAGTTTGGTGTCGGGAGAAGGAAAATCGGAAGGAGGAGAGAATTTTTTTAATTTACATGGTGGGTCTCCCCGGAGATCACAGACTAATCATATAGGAAACATAGGAGATGCATCATGCGGTATTTGGCAATCGATGAGATAAAAGATGGCATGTTGTTGGCGAAGGATCTCTTCAGCAATGAGGGGAAGGTTTTGCTGGCCAAAGGAACAAAACTGACCCGGGCGTACCTGGAGAGATTGAAGGATTTCGACTTTACCCATCTTTATGTTTTGGACAGTGAAAACGATGACGACCGGGAGATTATGGGCCCGGTCAGCGAGGTAACGAAAGCCCAGGCGATCAAGATCGTCAAAGACACGCTGGGGAAGGCCCTGGTCGTCCAGAACGTGGATTTGAAACAGATGAACATGGTGGCCGATATTATCCTCGACGAGGTTTTGGAGAACAACGATGTCATCTACAATATGCTGGATTTGAAGGAGCACGATAATTATACTTACGTCCATTCGGTCAACGTCTGCATCATCTCGACGATCATGGGGAAACATTTGGGCCTCCCCCGGGACAGGCTGAAAGAACTGGCCATGGGAACGCTCCTGCACGACCTGGGGATGGTCTATATCGACCCCGAAATTTTAAATAAAATGACTAACCTGACCCCGGAAGAAACCAAGCAGGTGCAGGACCACGCCAGGCTGGGGTTTGAACGGTTAAGGACCTACACGGGGTTGAGTATCCTCTCGGCCCATGTGGCATACCAGCACCATGAGCGGGAAGACGGCTCGGGTTACCCCCGCGGCCTCAAAGGGGATGAGATCCACCTTTACGCGAAGATCGCCGCGGTCGCCGATTCGTTTGACGCCATGACCTCAAACAAACTGTACCGGGAACCGCTTTGGAGCCACGAGGCGATCGCGGAATTGAAGGCGAACGCCCCCACGAAATACGACCGGAAGGCTGTTGCCGCCCTTTCCTGGTCGGTGGCGCCGTATCCGGTCGGCAGTGTTCTCCTGCTCAGCACGGGAGAAAAAGCGGTGGTGGTCAATACCAACAGGAGAAAGACGGTTGTCCAGTTCCTGGAGGGGAAGAGGAAGAATCAATTTTTAGAGTTGGGGAAAGATGCGGATTTGCAGATCGAAAAGCGCCTGGCTTAAGTGGGATAAGGGAAATGGATTACGCCGTAAGCGGCGTCATGGCTTAACAGGCGTTTCGCCCTAAGGGGCGTTTTTTTTTCCTTGGATCAGGAAAAGTGGGGAAAAGAACAATCAGGGGAATTGGGGGAAAACAGCTAGAGAAATTGGGGGAAAAAAGATGAAAATTACTTTTCTTACCGAACGCCACCGGGAGGATCTGCGGCGTCTCCACAGTTACTGTTTTAACTTGCCGGAGGGGGAGGATTGGTTTGAGCCCGATAATTACATAGGGGCCTTTGACGGGCAGCGCCTGGTTTCTTCCGTGAAGATCAATCCTTTTGAGATCTTTTTCTGCGGGCGCCCGGTAAAGATGGGCGGGATCGGGGCTGTGGCGACCCTCCCGGAGTACCGGCGGCGGAACCTGGCCGCCGCTTTATTGGAAGAGGCCCTGGCAGTAATGAGGGACCGGGGCGATATCTTTTCGCTTTTGGGGCCGTTTTCCTACAGGTTTTACCGGAAATTCGGATGGGAACTGGCTTTTCACCGCTGGGAGTACACGGTTTCCGTGGAGGATTTTGCGGGCTTTGGCCGGGGCGCCGGCCGCTTCCTGCCGCTGACCGTGGCGGACCTTCCCCGGATGAAAACTGTCTATGAAAATTATGTGGCGGAGTATAACGGGGCGCTCAAGAGGAGCGAGAACTGGTGGCGGTACCTCCTGAAAAAGCTGGAGAAACAGGGTTATCACTTCTATGGGTATGAAAATGACCGGGGAGAGTTGGAAGGGTATCTCTTTTACCAGTTCAACAACGGGAAGATCCTGGTGCACGAGATGATTTACCTCTCCCCCCCGGTAAGGGAAGAAATCTTCCGCTTTTTCAGTTTACATGGCGCACAGGCGGAAACGGTGGTCTGGAGGGCCCCGGCCGGCGATGCTTCCCTTTTATTACTACCCGAGCCCCCTGCCAATTGCCGGTTGGTCAGCGGGATGATGGCCCGGGTGGTCGATGTGAAAAGCGCTCTGGAGCATCTAACTTTTCCCCTGGACCGGACGGCAGCTTTTTCGTTAAAGGTGGACGACCCCCACGCCAACTGGCATCATAACCGGTGTTTCCGGGTGCAAATTGCAGAGGGGAAGGCAACGGTCGAGGAGGGTCCGGGAAACGGGGAAGAGCCGGATCTTTACTGTCCAATCCAGGGTTTTTCCCAGTTGGTTCTGGGGTACATTGGGATTAAAGAGGCTGTGGAATTGGGAAAGGTTATTCTCCGGGACGAAAAGCGCCTGCCGGAACTGGCAGAGCTTTTCCCGGCGAAAAAGACCTTTCTGAATGACTGGTTCTAGGAGGCAACTTATGAAGGAACGGGTAGCGGTGGCAATGAGCGGCGGAGTCGACAGTTCGGTGGCTGCCGCTCTGCTGCTGGAGGCCGGATACGATGTGATCGGGGTAACCATGGAGGTCTACCCGGCGCCCGGGGGGACCACCGCCGCCACCGAGGCGCAGCGGGTCGCCGAATACCTGGGCATTCCCTTTTACCATTTTAACCTGGAAGAGGCTTTCGCCAGGGAAGTGGTGGATTATTTCACCGGCGCTTACCTCCAGGGTTTGACCCCCAATCCATGTGTGGTCTGTAATAAGAAGATAAAATTTCAGGCCCTGGCGGAAAAGGCCCGGGATCTGGGGGCGGTCTACTTGGCCACCGGCCATTATGTCCGCAAAGGGTATGACCCGGAGTTGAACCGGTACACCCTTTCCCGGGGAAAGGACCAACGGAAGGACCAGAGCTATGTCCTGTTCGGCCTCACCCAGCAGCAACTGGCAGGGAGCCTTTTCCCCCTTGGCGGGTACCGGAAGGAAGAGGTGCGGGAGTTGGCCCGGAAATGGAAACTGCCGAGCGCCGGGAAGGCGGAGAGCCAGGAGATCTGCTTTATCCCCGGAAATGATTACGGCCGTTTTTTGGAGGAGAACCGGCCGGAAGCGGTACAGCCGGGGGTGATCCGCGATACCTCCGGGAAAGTCCTCGGGCGCCACCGGGGGGTGGCTTTTTACACCATCGGGCAGCGGCGCGGTTTGGGAATTGCCGCCGAGACCCCCTACTATGTGGTGGCGCTCCGCCCGGAAGAGTGTGAGGTGATCGTGGGCAAGGCCGGCGAGACCTACCGGGAGGAGTGCCGGGTTGCCATGGTCAACTGGGTCAGCATCCCCCCGCCCCAGGGCCCCCTGCCGGTGACCGTGAAGATCAGGTACACCGCGCCGGCGGTGCCGGCAACGGTCGAACCCGACGGCGGGGAGGTGCGCGTCAGGTTCGCCGAAGCGCAACGGGCAGTCACGCCCGGGCAGGCCGCTGTTTTTTACCGGGAAGATCTGGTTTTGGGCGGTGGGTTTATTACCTGACTTTAACGGGTTTACCTTTCCCGTCGCCGGTTATACTAACCCTACCCTGGTGCGAACAGCAAAAGGAGGTAGGCGGGATGAACAGGTTGCTCCGCGGCTTATTGGCCGGCGGCTTTTTTGGGGCGGCAGCCGGGACATATATGATGCTGAAGAGAAGAAGAGATGAGCGGATGCGGTGGCAACGGTCCGGATATATGCGGATGCGGCGGATGCTTGCCGGCCTCACCGCGCGCGCACGCGCAGGCAGGATGGGGAATCTCTCCCGGGCAATGCTGGCTGGAACCTGGCTGTTGGGAAGAAGATAAGAAAATTGAGGAAATGACCGGGCGCCCGGCGGGGCGCGTTTTTTATTTTCCCTATGATTGACAGTGCCGCCTTATTTCAGTATGATTAAATTGGAATTCTCCCCAGGGTCGCCAGTGGACAAGCAATCAGCCATGAGGGAAGGGAGGAAAAAAGTGGCCAACATCGAGGTCATACCGGTAAATAAGAACGATACGGTTCAAGGGCTGATCGAGAAGATGCGGGAAACCTCCGCTTCGCAGGTGGTCCTTTTTTCCGATACCCGTTTGCCTTTTTTACGCAATGAGATAAACCTGCGCTTACTCAAGTTTTATAGTGAAGAAGAAGGAAAAATCCTGGTTTTGGTCGTTAAAGACCGGGCCGTGAAAAAGCTCGCCCGCAGTTTGGGCATGAGGATCGACGACTCCCTCGGGCAGCGGGGAAGACCGGTGCCGAAGCCCGCGGGCGGGATGCCGGCTACCCATAGGCCAACTACTGGTATGGAAACCCCGGAGATGCCTCCGGCTGCCGGGACACCGCCTACCGGAATACCGACCACCGGCACGCCGGGCGCCGGGGTGCCTCCAGCCACTGGAATGCCACCGGTTACCGGCACGCCGGCCACTGGAATGCCGGTGACTGAGAAACCGGCCACCGGGACGCCACCGGTTACCGGCACGCCGGCCACTGGAATGCCGGATGCTGAGAGACCGGCCACCGGGATGCCACCAGTTACCGGAAGGGCAGCTACCGGGAGGTCAATTCCCGGCTATGAGCCGTTTTCCGCCGGGTTTGACGGTCCGGTGCGGGGCGCCGCTTCAGCCGAAGAGAGCCTGCCACCGCCCAGGCCGTCCTATTCCTCGTCGCCCGGGGGAAGACTGGCCGTTGCTTTGCTGGTGACCTTCTTTACCCTCCTGGCCGGCCTCTGGTTTCTCTTAACCCCGCGGTTGACCCTGGTGGTCCATCCGGTTGTCAAAGAATGGACCTTTTCCATCCGGGGCGAGATTGGCGCGGGCTTTAGCGAACGGGATCTCCTCAACAACCAGCTTCCCCTCCGCGTCCTGGAACGCCGGGGAGAGGTGGTCTATTCCCGGACGACCAGCGGGAAAAAGGGGGTGGGGTTCCTCCCGGCCCGGGGCCCTGTGGTCTTCATTAACAGCAGTCCCAATCCGGTCCTGGTCCCGAAGGGGGTTGTGGTTGCCACTGAGGCCGGGCAGAGGTACGCCACCACCGCCAATTTGATGGTGCCCGGGAAGACCACCAGGTATGAGGTGGGCGTGGCTACCGGCGAAGAGTACGGCCGGGCCGAGGTGGAAGTGGAGGCTTTGGAGAAGGGCACCGTTGGAAATGTGGAGGCAAAGACCATTATCCGGATTGAGGGACCGCTCGCCAAGACCCTGCAGGTCATCAATTTCCAGCGCTTTACTTCTGGGGAAGACCGCTGGGTAGCAGTGGTTGATGAGAAGGATCTCCTGCGGGCCAGGGAAGAAGCGGAACGGCAGATGAAATTCCAGGTGGAAGAGGATCTCCGGGAGATGAGAAAAGAAGAGAATTACCTTCTCCTCCCGGACCTGGTCTTTACAGAAGTTGAAAGGATCGACGCGGACCCGCCGGTCGGCGGTGAGGGGGAGGCCTTAAACCTTAGACTGAACTACCGGTTGCGCGCGGGGGTTCTAAGCACCTCTTCGCTGTACAAGTGGTTACGCCGTTACCTGCAACAGGCGATCCCTCCCGGTTTTGTCCAACATGGCGAAGGGATCACCATCCGCGATTTGCAGGTGCACGGCCGTGACCTCCGGCATTCGGAATTATATGTGCAGGCGGCGGTGAAAATCCGGGGCCGGATTGACCGGCGCCAGCTGTTCCAGGCCATTGCCGGGAAAACACTGGACGAAGCCCAGTTTGAATTGGCCGGTTTCCCCGAGATCAGCCAGGTTAAATTCAGGAATGCCTCCCGGGTCCAGAGGGTTCCCACCCGCAGTTTTCAAGTCCGGTTTTTGGTGCCGCTGGAGAAATAAGAGGAGAAAGAAGCAGAAACGGACGCGATGGAGAAAAGAAGACTTGGCAATACAGGTTTTTTCGTATCCCCCCTTTGTTTTGGCACCTTGACCTTGGGCCCTTGCCAGAGGAACTTATCCCTGGCGGAAGGGGAAGGGTTGATCAGGTACGCCCTGGATCTGGGGGTTAATTTTTTTGATTCGGCGGAGATTTACGGAACCTACCCCTACCTGGGACGGGCCTTGCGCGGCCGGCAGGCGGATACGGTTGTTGTCGCCAAATCCTATGCCGTAACCGCGGGGGAGATGAAAAAGAGCGTGGAAAAGGCCCGGCGGGAACTGGAGATGGATATGATTCCCATCTTTCTCCTGCATGAACAGGAATCCGCCGCCACGCTCCGCGGGCACCGCGGCGCCCTTGAATATCTGCTGGAAGCCAAAGAAAAAGGGCTGGTCGGTGCGGTCGGCCTTTCCACACACACGGTGGCCGGGGTACGGGCCGGGGCCTTACACCCGGGGATCGAGGTTATCCATCCCCTCTACAACCTTAAGGGCTGGGGGATCCAGGACGGCGGTCCGGAAGAGATGGCCGAGGCAATTGCTTTGGCCGTGGCCATGGGCAAGGGAGTCTATCTCATGAAAGTTTTGGCCGGGGGGCACCTGGCCCGGGAAGCGGAGAAGGCGCTCCGTTTTGCCCTGGAACTCCCAGGGATCAGCGCGGTGGCCATTGGCATGCAGTCAAAGGAGGAAATCGACTTCAATTACCAGATTGTCTGCGGCCAAAGTCCCGCCCCTACCCTCCGGGAGAAGGTCGGCGGCCACCCGCGCCGGTTGTTTATTGAATCCTGGTGTACCGGATGCGGGCGTTGCGTAGAACGCTGCCCCTTCGGGGCTTTGCGGCTAAGCGGCGGCAAAGCCCGGGTGGATCACGGGGCCTGCATGACCTGCGGGTACTGCAGCGAAGCCTGTGAGATCCTGGCCATCAAAGTTCTCTAGATTTTTCCAACCCCATTAGGAGAAAAGAAAACAATGAAACGATGGATGGCACTGGATATAGGAGAAAAACGGATTGGGGTCGCGGTCAGCGACCCGTCGGGCACGATCGCCCAGGGGGTGGCGGTCATCACCAGGACCGGCAAGCAAAATAAGGATCTCCGGCGCCTGGTGGAGCTTTTCCAGGAGTACCAGTGTACCGGGTTGGTGATCGGCCTTCCCCTTCATATGAACGGGCGGGCCGGTGAAGAGGCGGAGAAGATCAAGGAATTCGGGGTTTTGCTGGGTGAAAAATGCGGCGTGACCCCTGTTTTCTGGGATGAACGTCTCACCACGGTTCAGGCGGAGCGGTCCCTTTTGCAAATGGATCTTTCCCGCCGCCGGCGGCGGCAGGTAATCGACCAGGTGGCCGCGGCTATCCTCCTGGAGTCTTTTTTGCGGAGTCATAATCCGCCGGGGGAATAAATATAATAACTGAATCCAAATCCTGATTCCCCCCTTGTAATTTGGGCGGGAATAGGAGAGAATAAAAAAAAGGCCGGTAAAGAGAGGGAGGCAAGAAGATGACCAACGGAACCAACGGACCCGGGCATGATGAATTTTTGGTCCTGGTGGATGAGGAAGGGGAAGAGCACCGTTATTCCCTGGAACGCATCGTTGAACTGGACGAGAAAAAGTATGTGGTGATGATCCCCGAAATCCAGGAGGGCGAAGAGGAAGAAGCCCATGTTTTCCGTTTGGAAGTCGAGAAGGACGGCGAGGAAGTCCTGGTTGACGTGGAAGACGAGGAACTGGATAAGATTCAGGAGTTGTTGGATAAAGAAGCGGCAGGCGAGTAAACTGGCGGGCGCGTGTACCTTTTAACCCCACGGTCATGGGGTTGAGACCCTGCAAGTAGTGGGTTATCCTTAACCCTACGATGTAGGGTTTTTTTCATTGCATCGGGGGATGATCTTCGTTATAATTAATATAGCGAAGAGGTGGTACCGTGTGCAGAAACCAGAGATGTTTTTGATTTGCGCCGGCAAATTCCGCCGTTTCCTTGATTTCTGCCGTGCTAACCTGCATAAGGTGTTGACGAGGATCGTCCCCGGCCCGGTCCGCGAGCGTTGGGGCCGCCTGCTGCAACCCCTCTGCTTGCTGCTGGTGGTCTTTTTTTGTGGCCAGGTTGCCTGGATCTATTATGGCTTGAAGCCTAGTGCCGTCACGGGCCAAGCAATCCGCCTGGATGTTCCCAGGGGTTCTTCTGTCAAAGAGGTAGGCAGGTTATTGGAGAGGGAAGGCTTAATCAGGAATAGCAACAGTTTTGTCTGGTACGTTTATCTGACCGGGAAGGTAAGGGCGATTAAGGCCGGCCGGTATCAGTTAACAGCAGGGATGCCTTTTGCGAAAATCTTCAGCGAACTGCAGCAAGGGCGCCCGGTCTATCACCGGGTTACCATCCCGGAGGGCCTTACCCAGAAAGAGATCACCGAACTCCTGGCCAAAAGGGGATTAATTGATAAAGAGCGTTTTGAAACGCTTTTATCCGACCGGGACTTCCTCTTTACTTACCTTGAGGAATTCAAACCCCGTTCCGCAGAGGGGTTTCTTTTCCCCGACACTTATGATTTTGCCGACGAGGCCAGCGAAGAAGAGATCCTCGGTGTTTTCTTCCGCCGTTTTTTGCAGGTATGGAATGAAATCGCCCCCACACGTACCGGTGGGAACCTCTCTCCCCTGCAAGTGGTAATCCTCGCCTCCATAATCGAACGGGAAGCAAAAAAAGAGGAAGAACGGCCAATTATCGCCGCAGTCTTCCTTAACCGGCTGCGCCTGGGTTACCCGTTGCAATCCTGCGCCACGGTCATGTATGCCCTGGGGGAACGTAAGGCCCGCCTCCTCTATGAGGATTTAAAGGTTGAATCGCCTTATAACACCTATCTTTACCGGGGCCTGCCTCCGGGACCGATTTCCAGCCCGGGCCGGGCTTCGCTCGCTGCAGCCCTGCGCCCGGCGGACACCGATTACCTGTATTTTGTCGCCCGGCCTGACGGGAGCCACAGTTTTTCCCGGACTTACCGGGAACACCTCCGGGCCCAGCGCGAACTGCGCACGCAGAGGTAAGAAAAAGCCTGCCGGATACAATCAGGTTTTATTCTCTTCCACCAACTCAAGGAGGAGCTTTTTCAAGGCCTTTTTTTCTATCCTTGACACGTAAGACCTGGAGATCCCCAACAACTTGGCGATCTCCTTTTGTGTTTTCGTAACGCCGTTTTTTAAACCGTACCGCAGTTCCAGGACCTTTTTTTCCCTGGGGTTTAGGGTGTTTATCTTTTCCAGCAAGCGTTCTTCTTCCAGTTTCATTTCGACGGTTTCCGGGACGAGATTAACCCCGGTGTCCAGAATATCTAAAAGGGTGATTTCGTTCCCTTCTTTATCCGAACCGATCGCTTCCTGCAGGAAAAGATCGCCCCGGTTCTTTTTTAAGGAACGCAGGTGCATAAGGATCTCATTCTCGATACAGCGGGCGGCGTAGGTGGCCAGGCGGGTGTTCCGGTTCCGCTGGTAGGTGTTGATCCCCTTGATCAGCCCGATGGTGCCGATAGAGATCAGGTCATCATTATCCTCCCCCGTATTATCGAATTTTTTGACAATATGCGCCACCAGGCGCAGGTTCCGCTCGATTAAGAGGTTCCTGGCCTCCTGATCCCCCTTTTCCATGCGGATCAGGAGTTTTTCTTCCTCCTTTTCACCAAGCGGCAGGGGAAAGACGTTATTGGTGATGTAGGAGACCAGCCAGACAAATTCTTCTACCAACCCGTTGAGCAGGCCGGTAAGAGGAACCATTTTTTCACCTCCAGGAATGCGTTCCGCAGGCATTTGCGCGGAATTGCCGCTTTATACTTTATGTCCCGCCCCTTTTTTCTGTGCCAGTCCTTTGTTTTTTACGTCCGCCGGTACCGGGATGCACGTATCCGGGAAAACAGGGAAAGATTTCTTCCCGGCGGCAATATCTATAGGTAATAGCGGGGGGAGAAAGCAGGAATGCGCCTTTCGGAATTGAACGGCAAGGAGATTATCAATCTGGTGGACGGGACAAAGGTGGGCGCCTTCTATAAAGTGGAAGCCGTCTGTGATCTTGCTGCCGGCAGGATCCATTCTTTTCTCCTCTCCGAGCGGGGGACCTTGATGCGGAGAGAAAGGGAGATCCCCTGGGAAGCGGTGCGGAAAATCAGTAAAGACCTGCTCCTGGTGGCGTTGGCACCAGAGGTCCCAGGTACGCATGGCAAAAGCGGGCAAAAGACTGCCGGGTTCACGCGCACGCGTGCGCGGAAAAAGAGTCTCCCTTGACAAGGAGCGAAAATTGTAGGAGAATAGATAGTAATACAATTGAAAAAAGGGCAGAGTAGAGGCGCGGACGGTCAAGAGTATCCGGAAGGAGGCGCAAGCCCGCCGGTGAGTTCCGGGGAAAGGGGCCGCCGCCGAAGCCGGTTGCCGGGGCTTAGGCAGCCGGCTGGGACCGCAGTTAAGAGCTGCGGTACTGTCACCCACAGCGGTGGAGAGCTATCTTGCCACCAATGATAGAAACCGAAGGGTTTCGGATGATCAGGGGTTGGCTTGGGCCAACCTTTTTTCATCAGTGACAAGGAGGGGAAGCTTTGGCACCAATCAGAGTACTCGTATCCGGGGCTTACGGCCGCATGGGGCGGGAAGTGGTGAAAGCCGTTTCCGCCCAGAGCGACATGGAACTCGTCGGCGCGGTTGATAAGGAAGGAGTGGGAAAAGATGCCGGCCAGGCGGCGGGGGTAGAGAAAACAGGGGTTTTGATCAGCCCGGATCTCTCCGAAGCAATCAGCAAGACCAACCCGCAGGTAATGGTGGATTTCACCACGCCGTTGGCGGTTATGGAGAATATCAGGTTGGCAGCGGAAGCAGGGGTGGCCGGGGTCATCGGGACCACCGGTTTAACCAAAGAGAACCTGGAGGAGATCGCCCGCCTGGCGGCCAAGGCGGGCCGGGCTTTTCTGGTTGCACCGAACTTTGCCATTGGCGCCATTTTGATGATGCGGTTTGCCGCCGAGGCAGCCAAGTTCTTTCCGGATGTGGAGATCATCGAGTTACACCATGATAAGAAGATCGACGCCCCCTCCGGGACGGCAATAAAAACGGCGGAGGCGATTACCTCCGGCCGTGCCGGGCAGCAACCGCCGGCCCGTCCCAGCCCGTTGGAGAAGGTAAAAGGGGCCAGGGGCGGGGAACTCACCGGGGTGCATATTCACAGTGTCAGGTTGCCGGGGCTTGTGGCCCACCAGGAAGTTATTTTCGGCGGTATGGGACAAACCTTGACGATCCGCCATGATTCATTGGACCGTTCCTCTTTTATGCCCGGTGTCTTGCTGGCTATTAGAAAAGTCGTTAAGGAAAAGGGGTTTTTCAACGGTCTTGAGGCTTTCCTCTGGTAAACGTGCCCCGCACCTCCGGGTCCGGCCGGGAATATACTGCTACTGACAATAATGCTTAAATAATTGCCTGGAGATTCCCGAGAGGAGGATTATTCCCGATGGCAGGAGGCCTTGCGGGCGTCGGTATTGCCGTTGTGGGAGGCGATGAGCGCCAGATTATGGTGGCGCAGGCCTTGGCAAAACGGGCGGCCTGGGTCAAGACCTACGGGTTGGCCAACATCCCGCCGGATGCCGCGCTTTTCCCCGTGGCCTCGCTGGCGGAGGCGATCGACGGGGCCGGCGTGACGGTCTTTCCGATTGGCGGGGTGAGCGCCGAAGGAATAGTCGGTTCCAATGCCGGTGTGGAGATAAGGATTGGCCCGGAGTTTTTTGCCCGCCTGCCCGCTTCCGCAGTGGTGGCAGCCGGATCCTTGCCCCGGCGGCTGAAGGAGGCGGCGGCTGCCCATGGAGTTAAGGTACTGGAGTATGCGGAGAGGGATGAGATCGCCCTCCCCAATGCCATACCGACCGCAGAGGGCGCCATTCAACTGGCAATGGAGCACACCCCCTTCACCATTGATGGTTCCACCTGCCTGGTGCTGGGTTACGGGCGGGTGGCCCGGGCTTTGGTAAAACGGCTACTGGCCTTGGGGGCCCGGGTCATCGTGGCGGCCAGGAACCCACGGCAGCTTGAGGAGGCGGAAACCGCCGGCGCCCTAGGGAAAGCCCTTTCCATGCTGGAAGAGGAGATCCGGAAGGCCGATATCGTCTTCAACACCATTCCGGCGCCGGTCTTGACCGCTGGGATCCTGGAGAAAGCACCTTCCCGGGTTTTAATTATTGACCTGGCTTCCGCGCCTTGGGGGACCGATTTTGACGCCGTCGCGCGGAGGGGGATCAAGGCCTTCCCGGCGCCGGGGCTGCCGGGAAAGGTGGCCCCCTATACCGCAGGGAAAATCCTTGCCACTCACCTTCCAGGCTTAATCGAGGAAGCGTGCGCGCGGCCGGATTGATCCCGGCCGCCGGATTTGGAGGTGCCAGTATGCGGCTTTCCGGGGTGAGAATCGGGTTTGGCTTAACCGGGTCCCATTGTACCATAGAAGAAGTACTGCCGGAGATGGAGAGGTTAAAGCAAGAGGGCGCGGAGATCTTTCCCATCCTCTCACCGGCAGTGGCCGGAACGGATACCAGGTTTAACCGGGCAAAAGAAGTTTTGGCCAAAATCCGGGCCTTGACAGGGAAAGAACCCTGGCTGAAATTGACGGAAGTGGAGCCGATTGGCCCGGAGAAAAAACTCGATATCATGGTGGTGGCGCCCTGTACCGGGACCACCCTCGCCCGGCTGGCCATGGGCCTTTCGGATACGCCGGTAACACTTGCCTGCAAAGCCCATTGGCGCAATGAGCGGCCGGTGGTGGCCGCGATTGCCACCAACGACGGTTTGGGCGGGACTTTCCAGCACCTGGCCGCTTTATTTAACCGGAAATTCTTTTTTATCGTTCCTTTCCGGCAGGATAACCCGGTTGAGAAGCCGAAATCTCTTGTTTCCAAGATGGATTTGCTCCCGGCGACCGTGGAAGCGGCGTTACAGGGCCAACAGTTACAGCCGGTACTGTTGGGAAGCTAAGGAGGGTTTGCCGCTTGCCGGTGATCGCCCTTACCGCCTGGGATAGAGTTGAGATAGGGTAGTTGGATGAAGAGGAATCTGCGAGATCTAAATTGGTTTCTAAATAAGTTAAGACAAACCAAGGCATATAAATCAATCAAGGAAAAAATGGAGAACAGGAGGAAGAACCAGTGAGGGAATATCGTGTTGGTATTGTCGGGGCCGGCGGCGCTGTCGGGCAAGAAATGATCAGGGTTTTGGAGAAAAGCCCGGTACCCATCGCTGAACTGCGCCTTTTCGCGACAGAGCGTTCTGCCGGGCGCCGGGTGATTTTCCGCGGGCAGGAATATGCAATTGAAGTGACAAACCCGGAACGCTTTGCCAGTTTGGATTTTGCCCTCTTCAGTGCCGGCGGGGGCCCCAGCCGGGAACTGGCGCCGGAAGCCGTGAAACGGGGCGTGGTTGTCATCGACAACAGCAGCGCTTGGCGGATGGAACCCGATGTGCCGTTGGTGGTCCCCGAGGTCAACGGGGAGGTTCTCACCGAAAAAGGGCCGTACGCCGGGGCGAAACTGATTGCCAACCCCAACTGCTCCACGATCCAGATGGTGATGGTCTTAAAACCCCTTCACGACGCAGCCCGGATTAAGCGGGTAGTGGTCAGCACCTACCAGGCAGTCTCCGGTTCGGGCCATAAGGCCGTGGTGGAACTGGAAGAGCAGATCAAGGCCTATGTGGAAGGGCGGGAAATGGAGAACAAGGTCTACCCGCACCAGATCGCCTTCAATGTTTTACCGCATATTGATAAATTTGACGAAACCGGGTATACTGCCGAAGAGTGGAAAATGATCCGGGAAACCCAGAAAATCCTGGGCGATGAGACGATCCAGGTCACGGCAACCACGGTCCGGGTTCCAGTCTTCCGGGGCCACAGTGAATCGGTGAACATTGAAACCGAAAGAAAGCTTACGCCTGCCGAGGCAAAGAAGATCCTGGCCGGGGCCCCGGGGGTGGTTTTGGTGGACGAACCCTCCGCAAACCTTTATCCCATGCCCATAACCGCGGCCGGGCGGGATGAGGTTTATGTCGGCCGGATCCGGGAAGACTTCTCTGTAGCCAACGGCCTTAACCTCTGGGTGGTAGCGGACAACCTGCTGAAAGGGGCGGCCACCAACGCGGTACAGATCGCCGTGTACCTGGTGGAGAGGAACCTGATCTAAAGCGGGCGTTGCCCGGGACGCACGGGTTTGCACACGGACGGATCTACGCACGGGTTTAGCATATTTCACGCCCAGTGTGGAAGCTTTCTGCCGGGGCTGCTTCTCCGGGGCACCTTAATCTCCAGGGCGCGTTTGACCTTTGCAGAAAGAGGGAAGACCCTTGCGTATTTTAGTGCAGAAATTTGGCGGTACTTCTGTGGCCACGGCAGAAAATCGGAGGCAGGCGGCGACCAGGATCCGGGAGGCGCGGGAGCGGGGCTATCACCCGGTGGTTGTTGTCTCGGCCATGGGCCGGCAGGGAGACCCCTATGCCACCGATACCTTGCTGGTCCGGGCATGCGAGGAAAGGGCGGCGATTGACCGGCGGGAGATGGCTTTACTTCTCAACTGTGGAGAGATTATCTCCGCCGTCTTTATGGTGCAAACCCTGGCCGCCGCCGGCCTGCCGGCTATGGCTTTTACTGGTGGCCAAAGCGGGATCCTGACGGAGGCGAGGTATGAGGATGCGCGGATTTTGGCAATTAACCCGGAGCGCATCATCAAGTGCTTAAAAGAGGAGAAAATTGCCGTTGTCGCCGGTTTTCAGGGCGTAAGCCGGGATGGGGAATTCACCACCCTGGGGAGGGGAGGAAGCGATATTACCGCCGCCGCCCTGGGGGTGGCCCTCCAAGCCGAAGCGGTGGAGATCTTTACCGATGTGGAAGGCGTGATGACCGCCGATCCCCGGCTGGTTCCCCAAGCCCGGCCGGTCCGGGTCATGACCTACAATGACCTTTGTGAAATGGCCCATCAAGGGGCCAAAGTAATCCACCCGCGGGCGGTGGAGATCGCCGGGGCCGGGCGGGTACCCCTCCGGATCCGGTCCACCTTTTCCGGGGGAGAAGGCACATTGGTTACTGATAGACCCAAGAGCGCAGCACCTGGAGAGACAGCGATCACGGGCGACAGAACCGTCACCGGGTTGGCGCATACCGGGGAGATGGCCCGGATTGAGCTGACTTCCGGGGAGGACCTGAACCGGAGTGACCTGGTTTTAGAGGTTTTTCGCCTCCTGGCGGAGGCGGGGATCAGCCTTGATATGATTCAGGTCTCCCCAAAGACCATCTCTTTCATTATCAAAGAAGCCCATTACCGGCAGGCCTTTTCCCTGCTGGCAAAGACCGGGTTGAAAATGGACGCGGCCACAGGCTTTGCCAAAGTGGCAGTGACCGGCGCCGGCATGCGGGGGGTCCCCGGGGTGATGGCCCGGGTGGTGCAAGCCCTGAAGAAAGCCGGGGCGCCCATTTTTCAGACCACGGATTCCCATACCAGCATCGCTTGTCTGGTGAGGGAAGAAGACCTGTCGCGGGTTCTCCTGGCCTTGCACGAGGAGTTTGATCTGGCCGGGGAGGCGGACGGGCAGAAAAACGGAGATTATTAGAAAGACCGCCTTTATCCCGGAAGACCGCCGGATATTCCTTTGCGCCCGGTAGGGAGTGGGCAAAGGGGATTTTAAAGATCTCCGGGATGGTGATATAATTGGAACAACCGGTGCGGATGCCCGCGTTTGTATAAGGAAAAATAATTCCGGATGTATCGCGCGCATGCGGTGTCCTGGATTGGTGAATACCGGGTGAAGATGATAGGGGGTATAACTTATGGTGGAATTCGGACGGGTTTTGACAGCGATGGTTACTCCTTTTAATGAAGAAGGCAATGTTGATTACGAAGCCCGCCGGCAAGTTGGCCAGGAGACTGGTGGAGAACGGGTCGGACGGGATGGTGGTTGCCGGAACAACCGGGGAATCGCCCACCTTGAGCGTGGAGGAAAAGCTGAAACTCTTTGCCACCGTTGTGGAAGCGGTGGGGGGTAAGGCGGTAGTCATCGCCGGTACCGGCACCAACAATACCCAACAGAGCGTCGAGTTGACCAAAGAAGCGGAGAAAACAGGGGTTGACGGGATCATGGCGGTGGCCCCTTATTACAACAAACCGCCCCAGGAAGGGCTCTACCGGCATTACCGGGCGATTGCCGAGGCCACTTCTTTACCGGTGATGGTCTATAATGTTCCGGGGAGGACCGCGGTGAATATCTGCCCGTCCACCATGGCCCGCCTGGCTGAGATTGATAATATTATCGCCCTGAAAGAGGCGTCCGGCAATCTCAACCAGGCCGCGGAGATGGTGCGGGTTTTGCCAAAAAACTTCCTGGTTTACAGCGGTGACGACAGCATGACCCTTCCCATCCTTTCCGTGGGGGGAGTCGGTGTGGTGAGCGTCGCCTCCCATCTTGTCGGGCGGCAAATTGCTTCGATGATCAATGATTACCTGCAAGGAGAGGTAGAGAAGGCGGCCCGCGCCCATAATGAACTGTTGCCCCTTTTTAAAGCCTTGTTTTTGACAACCAACCCCATTATGGTGAAGGCCGCTTTGAACCTGTTAGGGGTTAATGTGGGCCCCACCCGCTTGCCCCTGGTGGAGGCAACCGCCGCTGAACTGGATGCCTTAAAGGAGGCCCTGCGCGGGTTGGGCCTCTTGTAAGCGGAGACACCCGGATCTCCCTTTTAGGATTATTCTTAAATTATATGTATACATGAAATTATACCGTATACATGTAGTGATTTTATTGACAACTGCTTGTACTGCATGATATAGTAAGTAAAAAATTATGCTGGATGGGCTACCCCTTCAACTGTCCTTCCCTGCGCAGACCGGATAATTGAAGGGGTATAATTTGCCTTAAGAATACAGCAGAGAACAGGGAAAGAAACGCAGAAGCGCGCGGACGCGCGTCCATATCAGGAAGGAGATTGGAATGTACAAAAACAAAGCAGTACAAGAATGGGTGGAGGAGATGGCCCGGCTCACCAAGCCCGATAAAATCTGCTGGCTTGAGGGGACGGAAGAAGAACGCCAGCGCCTGATGGAAGAGGCCTTGGCGACCGGGGAATTAATCCAGTTAAACCAGGAAAAAATGCCCGGCTGCGTCCTGCACCGTACTGCCGTTAATGATGTGGCCCGCGTCGAGCACCTCACCTTTATCTGTACTCCGACCCGGGAAGAAGCCGGCCCGACCAACAATTGGATGGCGCCGGCCGAAGCCTATAGCAAACTGGGGAAGATCTTTGACGGTTCGATGCGCGGGCGCACCATGTATGTGATCCCCTATCTCATGGGGCCGGCCGGTTCCCCCTTTAGCAAAGTCGGGATTGAACTCACCGACAGCATTTATGTGGTATTGAATATGGGGATTATGACCCGGATGGGCAGGGTGGCCATGGAACACCTGGGCGACGGGGATGATTTCAACCGGGGGTTACATTCCACAGCCGACAGGGATCCCAACCGCCGTTTCATCTGCCATTTCCCGCAGGACAATACGATTTGGAGCGTTGGTTCGGGTTACGGCGGCAATGTTTTGCTGGGCAAAAAGTGTTTGGCCTTACGGATCGCCAGTTATATGGGGCGCCATGAAGGTTGGCTGGCTGAACATATGTTGATCGTGGGTGTGGAAGACCCGGAGGGCAACGTTACTTATCTTGCCGCAGCCTTCCCCAGCGCCTGCGGGAAAACTAACCTGGCGATGTTGAGGCCCCCGGAGACTTTTCCCGGTTACAAAGTGTGGACCGTGGGCGATGACATCGCCTGGATGCGGATTGGCGAAGACGGCCGCCTCTGGGCGGTTAATCCGGAGGCCGGTATTTTCGGGGTGGTCCCCGGTACCAGCTACAAAACGAATCCCAATGCCATGGAGATGATTCAGAAGAACAGCATCTTTACCAACGTGGTTTTGACCCCGGAGGGGACGGTTTGGTGGGAAGGGATGGACGACAACCCGCCAAAGCACGGTTTCGACTGGCAGGGCCGGCCCTGGACCCCGGAGAGCGGGGAACCGGGGGCCCATCCCAATTCCCGCTTTACCGCCCCGATCTGGCAGGCGCCGACATTCTCCCCGGAATGGGATAACCCGCAAGGAGTCCCGATTTCCGCCATTGTTTTTGGCGGGCGCCGGGCCAAGGTTGCCCCGCTGGTCTATGAATCCTTCAATTGGGAGCACGGGGTTTTCGTCGGGGCCACGATGGCTTCGGAGACTACAGCCGCGGCCGCCCATAAAGTCGGGGTGGTCAGGCGGGACCCCATGGCGATGTTGCCCTTCTGCGGTTATAACATGGGGCAATATTTCCACCACTGGCTGGAGATGGGCAGGCGGATGCAAAACCCGCCCCGGATCTTCCATGTGAACTGGTTCCGCCAGAACGGGGATGGCGATTACCTCTGGCCCGGATACGGCGAGAACCTCCGGGTGCTCAAGTGGATTATCGACAGGTGCCACGGGAAGATCGGGGCCCAGGAGACGCCCATCGGTTACGTGCCGCATCCCAATGATTTTGACCTGAGCGGGCTGGACCTTACCCCCGCCGTCATCCAGGAGTTGAGCAAGATCGACCGTGAGGCCTGGCAGGAGGAATGGCGGGCCCAAGGCGAATTCCTCAAGAAATTCGGGGACGACTTGCCGGCGGAACTCCGCAGGGAACACCGGGCCTTGGGGGAAAGGATCAAAGGGGAATAGGATACTTTACGCAGAGAAGACAGCCGCCCCGCGGGTGCAAATGCGCAGTATAGGCCGGGGCGGCTTTTTTGTTAGCGCTGGTATGTTTATTGGCGCCGGGATGGCCGGGATGGATGTAAGGGTCTGCTTTCCCGTAGTGAAATTTCTCCTGTTTCCTTCCGGCAGAATCTTTGGTACAATGAGAGAAAAGAGTTAACAGGGAGTTGCGGGTGATGCAGAAGTATCTCGTCGCAATCTTATGGGTTCTGCTTTTGGTTGCGGTGGTTTTTTCTCCCCTCTCCCAGTTGCGGGCGGCCCCCGGCGGAAGCCTGGCGGTGAATTTCTCCGGCAATCCCCTCAGCCTTGATCCGGAGACCGCAATTGTGGAAACGGAGAAAATTCTCCTGGCCAACCTCCATGAGGGCCTGGTGGCATGGGATAACGGGATCCTCGTACCCGCGGCCGCCCGCAGCCTGGAGATTTCCGGGGACGGGCTGGTCTACACCTTCCACCTGCGGGAGAGTTACTGGTCCAACGGGGACCCGGTGACGGCCTACGATTTTCTCTCCACCTGGCGGCGGCTGTTGACGCCGGTAAGCAAGTTTCAATACGGTTTTTTATTTGACATTATAGTAAACGCCCGGGCTTACCGCCTTGGCGAAGTGGATTCCTTTGCCGAGGTGGGGATTAGAGCCCTGGATGAGCGGACCCTCCAGGTGGAACTGGTCGAACCGGCCGGGCATTTTCTCGCCTTATTAACCCGGCCTGAATTTTTCCCTGTTCATTCCCTCTTTAATACCATCCTCTCCAGGGAGGAAAGGAGTGCCTACCGCCCGGGTTTCTGCACTAACGGCCCTTATTGCATCAGAGAATGGGAACCCCGGGACTATGCGGTTCTAGCGCCGAACCCCCATTATACCCGGGAACGGGTGCATTTGGAGAGGGTGAAGATTACCTTTTTGGCCCCGGCAGCCGCAATCTCCCTCTACGGAGCGGGTCTTCTCCACCTGATGGAGGAGCCTCCCCTCTCCGAACTCTCCAAATTCGGTTCAGACTTGGTGCAGGTCCCTACCGGCGGTACCGGCTATCTCTACCTGAACCTCCGGCGCCCACCCTTGAATAATCCCTTGGTCCGCGAGGCACTGGCCCTGGCGATCGACCGTGAATATATAGTAGAAAAGATCATGGGGCTAAACGCTATCCCTGCCACCGGCCTGGTTTCCCCGGGGATACCGGACGGGATCACCGGCCAAGACTTCCGGAGTACCGGCGGGGATCTGGTGCCGGCGATGGATATAGAGAAGGCCCGGGCCCTGCTTGCCCGTGCCGGTTACCCGGGAGAGGACGGTTTCCCCCCATTGGAACTGGTGGCGGTGGAGGGGGAAGCCTCTGAGGAAATCGCCCGGACAATTGCGGAAATGTGGGGGATCAATCTGGGAGTGCCCACACGGGTAAAGGTTTTGTCCTGGCCGGAATATGAGGAACTCTGTACAACAGGACGATTTTATGCGGCGCGGGCCGGCTGGATCAGCGATTACCCGGACCCGGCGGCCTTTTTGCATCTCCTCTCCTCCAGCGCTTACGAGAATTTTTCCGCTTACCGGAACAAGGAGTACGACCATTGGCTGCGGCGGGCCCAGGAAAGCACGGAAGTACAGGAACGGATGGAGATCTGCCAGGCGCTGGAAAGAATGGCCTTGAGCGATTGGCCGGTTATTCCAGTTTATTTTACCGCCAAACCGTATCTTGTCTCCGGGGAATTGCAGGAATTAAAGTTTTCTCCCCAAGGGTACCCGTTGTTCAACACCGCCCGTTGGAAATAAACAGGGAGAAAGTGCGGGGGAATGCCCAGTGAAAGAAAGGAAAATGCGGAGTTTATTCGCGCCTGTATGCATATGGCCAAAAAGCCGGCGGGGATCTGCCGTTTGCGTGTTTTTCCTCCTCTTGACGGCATTTTTTTCTTTGACCACCGTGGGGGCGGCCGCTGCCAGCCAGATCCTGGCCGGTAAGGAGGTTGAAATCACCGCCAGCCAGGCGGAGCTCGACACGGAGGCCCGGACTTTTACCGGCAGCGACGGCGTGGAGATCCGCAGTGAAGAAATGGTGATTAGAGGACGGGAGATCTTCCTTGACCAGGAGGGATGGCTGAAAGTCACCGGCAAGGTGGAACTGGTCCATCCCGACTTTACCATGCAGGGAGATGAATTGATCTATAACTTCCAGACGGAAACCGGGGAAATACAAGAGGTCTCCGGCGAGATGGATAAGACGCTCTTCTGGGGTTCCCGGGCGGAAATTACCGGCGCTTCGGTAACTTTGCAAAACGCGGTAGTTACCCGTTGCAACCTGGCCGTGCCGGATCTGGCGTTTTCCGCCAGCAAGGTCCGGCTGGAGGACGAGCGGATAAAAACAGGCGCCGGCTGGCTGAAAGTGAAAGGCCTCCCCCTCCTGCCCCTGCCGCCGCTGAGCCTTCCCACGAATTATGAGAATTGGCCGGTTATCCGCGGTGGCTATGATGACGACTGGGGGTTGTTCCTTTCCATAAGCCGTCGTACTCCTTTTTTAGAGCGGTTTGCCGTCACCACCGGGGCAAGGTTGGGCACGAGAGGGAGCCTGCAATTAACCGCCGGGCTCCACTGGTTTCCCAGCGAGGCGTTGACCGTGGATACCGATTATACCTGGAACAGCCGGACCGGGGAAAGGGTGGTTTTTTCCCTGGCGCACCAGCAAATCCGGTCGCGCTTTAGAGCCGGTATTACGAACAACCGGGAACCGGGGTCGATCCCGGGCGAGAAATGGATGCAGCTGACTTTCCCCGTGGCGCCGCGGCTCACAGGGGAGCTTTTCCAACGAAAGGCCTACTCCCACGAGATCACCAGTCTTGCATCCCTTGGCCCTCCCAGAGCCGAGAGTTTTGGCGGAAGAGTCAGGAGAAGCTGGTTTTCGGGTTTTTCCACCAGGCATGGGCTGGTTCATGCCCAGGGGAGATGGGGAAAAGAATATCTCGACGGCTGGCAACTGGAAACAGGAGCAACTGTCCGTCTTTTGCGGGCGGGCCCATTGACATTGCGGGCGGATGCCACGTATATGTGGGGAAAAGCAGGGGGTTTGTGGAAGACCCAAAAGCTCGTTCTCGTCCAGGACCTGCACTGCTTTGAAGCGGTGTTGAGCTATGATTTCCTGGAAGAGAAGCATGCTTTGGAGATTGATCTTGTCTGGTAGATTTTGTTTTGAAAAGCAAAGTATGATAAAGAAGGGCGGGGAATAGACTAGGAACAAAGAACCGCGGAAAGCAGATCTGGAGAATCCCCATGGATAACTTGTTAAATGACCTTTCCGGCTCCGAGTGGTTATACTGGACGAGTACCATCTTTCCAACGAACTACCCGCCCGACCCCACCCATTCCCTCCGGAAAAAACACGGGGCGATTAAACCCCCGCAGTTAATGGCCGAGATTATCAGGTTTTTCACAAAGAAGGGCGAAAGCGTGCTGGATCCCTTTGCCGGCACGGGAAGCACCCTGCTGGGAGCGGCTTTGGCCCAAAGAAAAGCCATTGGCATCGAGATCAACCGGGAATGGGTCCGTGTTTACCAGGAGATCCAGAAGAAATTCACGGTCAAAAACGGCGGTTTTCTCCCGGATACGGCCGGGGAACCGATACGGGGAACGATGATTCACGGCGATTGCCTTAGTGAGCTTAAGAAGTTCCCTGCCGGCTGCTTGGCGGCGATTATCACCGATCCGCCCTACGGTTGCCGGCACCGGGTGCGGTTCAAGGAAGAGACCAACTTTGCCATGTTTGGCCGCGACGACCACAGAGATCTGGGCAACCTGCCGGATTTCGCCAGTTACCTGCAGAAGATGGCGGACTTTGCCGGGGAGGCCTGGCGGGTCCTGCAGCCCCAACGCTACCTGGTTTTACTGGTCGGGGACCGGTATCAAGACGGAGAATATCTGCCGCTCAGTTACAAAGTGGCGGAAAAAATCCGCGAAGCGGGGTTTAAATGGAAAGGATTACGCATCTGGTGGAACCAGGCGACCCAGCGCCCCTTGAAGCCCTATGCCGTGAAAAGATGTTATGTGCCGAATATTATGCACCAAAACATTTTAATCTTTCGCAAACAGTGAATGCCCGGTAAAGGGGAGACGAATGTAGCCAAGTTTTGGCGGGTCTTGGCAAACTTCTGCGGGTATGGTATAATACTTTATGAAGGGGGAATGCGACCTGAGAGGCAGGTGGTGAGACTATGGGCATGGTCTATAAGCTCACAACAGAAGAAGTCTTGAAGGTCTGCCGTGAATGCCAGCATTTTAGTCAACTCCCGGATACAACGATTTGCAATTATACCAAACCGCCTCGCGAACTGAAAGTAGTACGGAAATGTATATTTTGGGATAAGCATTACGGCGGCACATGCCTTTATCGGCCATAATCGAAGAGGCTTAGTATTTGGCGGGCCTGTAGCTCAGCTGGGAGAGCGCTGCGTTCGCATCGCAGAGGTCGAGGGTTCGAATCCCTTCGGGTCCACCATTTTATTTATATTATTCATCTTCTAGAAGTGGAGGGTTTTTGGTGACTCACATTAAAGCAATTATCCATGGTAACCTTCAGAAAACAATCGAAAGCGGAGGGTGCGGGAATTGCGCCAACTCTTGTCAATCGGCATGTAAGACATCGTGTACTGTTGGAAACCAGACCTGCGAGCAACATAAGTAAGTAAACAATTGCCCGGGTCCCGGGCTTGGCAAATTTCCACACCAAAAAGCAGCCGGATACCGGCTGCTTTTTTTATATTTGGGATTAGTATTTTTTACGTCTATGCCTGTACCCGGCATGGCCTTTGCCTTCACAAAGAGACGGCTCCGGCCTTAGGGAAGCTTTTTAAAGACGGAATCAAAAACCTCCACCCCCAGCGTTCCGGCGACAACCGGGCATTTGGCCCGCAGGAGGGCGTAAACGGCCGGGTGTTTCCACTCGCCTTCAATGGTCTCAAAATTGGCGTGGCCTTTGGCTATGACCAGATCGGCCCGGCGGAAGGCCTCCGCGAACTCTGCAGAACACCGTCGCTTTGGCGCGCCCAGATCACCGCAGCCGGTATCGATGATCTCCCCCATACGGTCCATACCGGTTTGGAAAGCGTCGGCCCGTAAAGCATCGTTCATTGCCGGCTCCTTTTTAACCGCGATTGTTACCTGCAAGTCCGGGTAGACCTTTTTGATCTCCTCCAGGAGGATCCGGTCGAAAAGGATCTCCCCGGCATTATCCACCAGATAAAGGAGGGATTTGGCCTCCGCCAGGTCATTCCGGAACTCCTCGTAATCGTTGAGGCGCAACCCCTCTGCCAGCACCTCCCGGATTGTCCCCTCAATATCGATCTCATCAATAATTCCCAGGTCAATCTGGTTTCCGGCCACCGCTAGCAAAAGAGCGGTGTAGATCCGGTCATCACTTTTTGCCAGGACCTCCTGGAGCCGGGGATAGAGTTCCAGCGCCTGCCGGTTGTAAAAGTCCATCTCTTCCCTGTAGGGATCGGAGGCCTCCAATTCCCGGCAGACCAGACGAAAAAGGTCGCTGGAGATCTCCGCCGGCGTGATCTCCGGGTCCATATTCACCATGTACTCCAGGGCTTTATTTATTATCCTCAATTCTGTTTCCGGGTCGTCCGTTATCCGCCTGGTTATCGAGAGCACCTGTTGAAGAGAGCAGATATAACATTCGGATTTTGCTTTCATCTTTTTCACCAACTTTATTGCTGCTTTTATGGTCGCCTATTCATATATATCATATTTAAGGCGGGAGGGCAATAAAAAGGCGCAGTCATTAATCGACTTGGCCCGTTCTCCCCTGCCCCGTCTTTTCCCCCGCAGAGGGAGGAAGAATAAGCGTAAAGAGAGAATGTTTATTCTATAATCAAGACAGGAGTGGAGGAGCAGGTATGGCAGCGGAGTTGGCCCCGGTCAAGGTTGGACAGGAAGTGGTCGTGGATATAAAGGGCTATGCCCATCAGGGTGAAGGGGTGGGCAGGTTTAAGGGGTTCACCGTCTTTGTCCCCGGCGCCTTGGACGGCGAAGAGGTGCTGGTCCGGATTGAGTTGGTGAAAAAGAATTACGCCCGGGGTGAAGCGGTTGAGATCCGCAAACGCTCTCCCCACCGGGTGGAACCCCCCTGCCCGCTTTATGGAGAATGCGGCGGTTGTCAATTACTGCACCTTGATTACCCGGCGCAACTGGAGTTCAAACAGCAACGGGTCAACGCCGCCCTTGAGCGGCTGGGAGGGTTTAAAAACCTTCCCGTTCGCCCCATGATCGGCATGGCGCATCCCTGGGAATACCGGAACAAGGTCCAGTACCCCTTTGCCCTGGAGAACGGCAGGGTCATTGTGGGCTGCTACCAACAGGGAACCCACAATGTGATTGATACCCGGGAGTGCTTGATCCAGCACCCGCTGAACAACAGGATCATGAATGCCGTCCGCGAGTTGGTGGAAGGGATGGGGATCTCTATTTATAACGAACAGACCGGGCAAGGGCTTCTCCGTTATCTCCTGGTGAAAAACGGGTTCCAGTCGGGCCAGGCCATGGTGGTGCTGGTCACCAATGGCCGGACATTCCCGGAAGGGGAAGAACTGGCCCGCATCCTGGCCAGCCGTTTTCCGGAGATTAAAAGCGTGGTGCAGAACGTCAACACCATGAAAGGCAATGTGGTCCTGGGCGAGACCAATATCGTTCTCTACGGAGAAGACGGGATCATCGACCGCCTGGACGATCTGGAGTTTAAGATCTCCGCCACCTCCTTCTTCCAGGTCAACCCGGCGCAGACGGAGATCCTTTATAATAAAGCCGTGGAATACGCGGGTTTAACCGGAAAAGAAAGAGTGGTCGACGCCTACTGCGGCGTGGGCAGTCTTACGCTTTTCCTGGCCCGGCGGGCCCGGGAAGTCTATGGTGTGGAAGTGGTCGCCGAAGCGGTGAACGATGCGGTGGAAAACGCCAAGCGAAACGGCATTGAGAACGTGCGGTTCGTGGCCGGGGAGACGGAAAAAGTCCTGCCGCGGCTGGCCCGGATCGGGTTCGGTTTTGATGTGGCCGTGGTTGATCCGCCCCGCAGCGGCTGCCGGAAAGAGGTGTTGGAAGCCCTGGCCGCCATCAGGCCCAAACGCCTCGTCTACGTCAGTTGCAACCCCAGCACCTTAGCGCGGGACCTGCGGATCTTGGTGGATGAGGGTTACCGGGTCCAGGAGATCCAACCGATTGACATGTTCCCCCATACTTTTCATGTGGAGTGTGTGGCATTGCTGACGAGGGCAAAAAAGTAGCTTGGTTATCCTTCCCGCCTCCGAGGCGGTGTTCGTGCAGTCTACCCGGGCTCCGGCATTGATTTTGGAATGAAAATGATGGGAATGAAAATGGAAGTATTTCAAATCGATAGGGAAAGAGCTTACTTCCCAACGAAAGGTTGGAAACTCTCAACTCCAGAGGAACAAGGTATGGATTCCAGTTTTCTTGCTGATGCAATTAGATATATCGAAAAACATTTTAAGAGCTACTTTAGTTTTATTCTTATAAAAAACGGATATTTGATCTTTGAAGCGCATAATGACCGTCCGTATGAGGAAAAAAGCTCTCAACTGCTAAAAGCTTGTTGTTCATTACTTACGAAAGTATTGGGAAAGCCAGGCGATACCTTCAATGATAAACATTCTGATCTGTTTAATTTGCGGTCGGCTGCTAAAAGCATCATATCGATTCTTGCAGGGATTGCCATAGATAGGGGGTATATAAAAAGCATTGAAGATAGAGTACTAGATTATTTGCCTCAGGGCCGCACCCAAATTTCAGATGAACGTTGGAAGGATTTAAAAATAGAGCACTTACTAACAATGAAATCAGGCATACCTCCGATTGAAAGCGGGGGTATTGTCTTAAAAATGATCCTTAGTGATGGTGATTGGGTTAAATTCATATTGGATTTACCTTTAGAATGTGAACCAGGAGAGAAATTTGTTTATAATTCAGCCAATACTCACCTATTATCTGCGATAATAACAAATGCGGCAGGTATGAGTACTCTAGATTTTGCTAAAGAATTTCTCTTCGCGCCATTAGGAATAAAAGAAGTATACTGGGAGAAGGATAGCAAAGGTATTAACTTTGGCGGTGGTAATTTATTCATGTCCCAATACGACCTCGCCAAAATTGGTTATTTATTTCTCAATAACGGGGTTTGGGATAATAAAATGATTGTATCAAAGCAATGGGTCGAGCAATCTTTGAAAAGCTATCATGAGTGGATTTATGGATTTAACTACGGGTACTTATGGTATTTGAAGAACGAAAAAAATGAAAAAACAGGAGAAGCATATATAACATACTCTGCTTCGGGCGCGGGGGGACAAAAAATATATGTAATTCCAGAATTAGATATTCTCCTCATAGTTACTTCTAGAACAAGTTTGGTAAAAGACAATAGCCATATCCTAAATGATGTGATAGGCAAATTTATTCTACCGTCTGTAGGGTAAGACAGGGGACGGTTCCGTGTCTTGGCTGGGATGGGATTAGTTATTATAATCAACGTACTGAGTTATTGAATCGAAGTGAATTGGAGGGTTCTAAATGGAAATTATAAACATGACCCAACTCAACAAAACCCAGATAACCCAGGCGGCACAAATCTTGACCGACAGTATCCCCATTGGCTGGCCGACACTGCAGGATGCTTTGGCGGAAATAAAAGCGCTTTTGGTCCCGGGAAATACTTTGCTTGCCGCTGTTGAAGACGGTGTTGTGCTTGGCTGGGGTGGTATACTTCCAGCGTATAATGGAAATGTCTTCGAAATACATCCGCTGGCAGTTCGCAGTGATCGGCGAAGGCAGGGTATTGGCAGGGCAATCGTCACAGCGTTAGAGGATGAAGCAAGAAAGAAGGGTGGTTTGACGATACATGCGGGTGCCGACGATGAAAGAGACGATGGCGAAACCTCCTTTGCCAATGTTGACTTATATGATGATTTACCGGGAAAAATTAGAGACTTTTCTCCCGGGACGCATCAATCCGCTTTTTACATGAAACTTGGCTATAAGATTATCGGGGTTATGCCCGATGCCAACGGGATAGGAAAACCCGATATCTTTCTCGGCAAACGTTTATGGTAGTTATAAAAATGAATGGAGAGGCTCTTACCGTTCCATTCATTTTAATTAGTAGCTGGTTAAGGGCGGAGAAAAAAAGGGCGATAATGCCCTTATTCTTTTTGCCCTGCTTTCATCCGGGTAATGGCTTCCCAAAGGCCAAGGAGGTAAGTGACGCCAAGCGCCCGGTCGTAAAGGCCGTACCCCGGCCGGGCTTTCTCTCCCCAGATCATCCGGCCGTGGTCTGGACGGATATAACCGTCGAAACCACTATCGTGAAAGGCCTTAACAATGGCAAACATATCAAGGCTCCCGCAGAAACTGGGATGGGCGGCTTCGTCAAAATCCTGGGGCGAGAGGCGTTTGACGTTCCTGATATGGGCAAAATGGACCCGGCCCTGGCCGGCAAATTCGCGAATCATGGCCGGAAGATCGTTCTCCGGGTTGGCGCCAAGGGAGCCGGTGCAGAGGGCCAGACCGTTGTAGACACTGTCATGCAAGGCCAGGAGGGTCCGGATCCTTTCCGCATCAGTGATCAGCTTCGGCAGGCCGTAGAGGGGCCATGGCGGGTCGTCCGGGTGGATCGCCATTTTAATCCCAAGTTTTTCAGCATGGGGAATAACGGCATCCAGGAAATATTTTAAATTACCCCAATAGGCCTCCAGGGTTATGCTCTGATAGAATTCGATGTCCGCCGCCATGGCCGCCAGCCGTTCCGGTTCCCAGCCGGGGAGGGAGTAACCCCGGGCTTGGCTGAACATCACATCGGCCATTTTCGCCGGGTTCATCTTCAAGACTTCCTCATGCCGGTAGGACATGACGGTACTGCCGTCCGGCAAAGGGGCGGCCAGATCGCTTCTGGCCCAGTCAATCACCGGCATGAAATTGTAACAGAGGCACTTGATGCCGATGGCGGCCAGGTTCTCCATGGTCCTCAGGTAGTTTTCAATATACCGATCCCGGGCCGGCAGGCCTTTTTTGATATCCTCATGGATATTGACGCTTTCAATCACTTCAACTTCCAGGCCGGCCTTGTTGATCTCCTCTTTTAAAGCGACTAGCCGGTCCAAAGGCCAAACTTCGCCCACGGGAATATCCGTGAGACAGGTGGCGACTCCGGTAACCCCGGGTATCTGTTTAATCTGCTCAAGGGTTACACTGTCATCCCCGCCGGGAAACCAACGCATGATCATCTTCATTCCCTGTTTGCACCCCTATTGAAACGAAAATAGATGTACTATTATTGTACCGGAAATTAAGCCTTATTTCATCATCGAACTTGTAAAAACAAACTCGGCATCAGGCGAGGAAAAGGAAATGGTGATGTCGAATCTTTCTTCAAGTTAAGGCGGAGAGACGGTTCCATCCCTTGAACCGTCCCCTATCTTTCTTTCCCGGGAAGTGATTGGATGAATATGCAAACAAAAGAAGGCAATATGGAACTGAACGAAATATGGGAGCAGCGTATTAAGGAGAGCGGCGTCGATTTCCTCTACTTTGTCGACATTTCGATGTTCCCGGCAGATATTACTGAAGGATGCTCAACTGCTATTCTCTTTGGTAAAGCGCTGTCAAAGGAATACATCAAAGCGCTCCGGGCCAATCAGGAGCCAAAAGAGAAAGAGCTTTCTATCACCGAACGCAAGATGAGCACCCTTGCGCAGGAATTAGCTGAGCAGTTAGAAGCAGAAGGATATAAGAGTATTGCCAAGTTGAAGTTTGGGCGTTTACCCCATAAAGCGGTCGCACTCAGAGCCGGGTTGGGTTTTATCGGCAAGAACAATCTCCTGGTGACTGCAGAATATGGTTGTGCGGTGATTTTAGGCAAGGTTATAACCACAGCCCCCTTTGTCACCAGGAGTGAGCCGCCGCAAGAACCGCAGTGCGGTGATTGCAATATCTGTGTCGATGTGTGCCCGACCAACGCCTTGTCCGGGAAAACATGGACCATAACGACGACTCCGGATGAGATGATCAATAGAAAGCTTTGCATTGCATGTCAGAAGTGCATGGTTTGGTGCCCGTACACGGGATAAGACAGTAAGACAGGGGACGGTTCCGTGTCTTGAATGCGATAGGTTGATATGATAAAATATCCCAGGGGAGGATAATAATGCCAAGATGTGCAAGGAGGCTTAGTTCAACAGGAATATATCATATAATGCTAAGAGGTATCAATCAGCAGCAGATACTGGAGGATAGAGAGGATAACGAAAAATTTCTAAGAATACTAAAAGACTGCAAATCGATAAGCGGGTATAAACTATATGCATATTGCCTTATGGGAAATCATCTTCACCTAATAATAAAAGTTGAAAAAGAACCATTAGATCAAATATTTAAAAGGATTTGTGGGCGATATGTCTACTGGTTCTCACCTTAAGGCTTTAATCTCCTCTGCCGGCATGGGCTTATAGAAATAATAGCCTTGCATTAAGTTACACCCGTTATCTTTCAAATACATAAACTGGTCTTTTGTTTCAACACCCTCGGCCAGGGTTTCAATACCAAGGTTTTTTGCAAGCTGGATGATACTTTTAATGATAGACCGGTCTTTCCGGGACCCGGAAGATATTCCATGAACAAAGCAGGTATCAATTTTTAGCAAGTCAATCGGGAATGTTTTTAGCCGGGTAAAAGAGGAAAAACCAGTGCCAAAATCATCTATGGCTACAGAAAGGCCAAGAGCTTTAAGCTCTTCGAGGCGTTCTTGAATAATGGAGTCTTCAGTGAGAGCAATGCTTTCGGTGATCTCAACCTGGATGCTGGCGGGATTCGTCCCTGTTTCCTTTATTATTCTATTAATCTTATTGGCAATATCAATGTCCCGCAATTGCTCGGGGGATAAATTTATCGACATGGAGAAATTCTCATAAAACCGTTCTTGGAATGCTTTGAGATCTTCGCAAGCGGTCTTAAAAACCCATAATCCAATTGATCTGATCAACCCGGTTTGTTCCGCCATTGGGATAAAAACATCCGGCGTGACGAGCCCATATTTCTTGTTATTCCAGCGCAAAAGCGCTTCAAATCCAGCTATCTTTTGCGTATCCGCTCTTACCTGGGGTTGGTAGTACAATAATAATTCTTTATTCGCAAGCGCTCTATATAGCTGGTTTGTTAATTCCATTTTCTTAATGGTATCTTTTTTAATGGTGGAAGTACAAAAAACATATTGATTTTTTCCTTTGTTTTTTGCTATGTACATGGCGATCTCCGCATTCTTGATTAAGGTCTCCGCGTCCAATCCATCTTCAGGATATACAGCCACGCCAACGCTGGCTGAGATAAAATATTCGATGTTCTGAAGGGTGATGGGGGTTTTAAAGACTCTCATGATCCTGGCGGTTATTTTCCGTAGATCTTCCATGTTGCTTATATTGGAGACCATGATCAGGAATTCATCCCCGCTAAACCTGGCAATGGCATCCTCCCCTCTTATGCAGGAAGAAAGGCGCTGTGCCAGTAACCTCAGGACGTGATCGCCAAAAGAATGCCCCATTGTGTCATTTATTGACTTAAACGAGTCCAAGTCAATAAAAAACACGCCGATCAGGTATATTCTTCTTTGTGCGCCGTGGATTGATTTGTTCAAGTATTCCATAAACCATTGCCTATTATGAAGTCCGGTTAAGGAATCATAGTAGGCCATTTTGTAGAGTTTTTTCTCTGATTCTTCAAGGAACTTTCTTTGGCTGTCGATTTTTTCTATATAGGCGGCCGTTTTCCTTTTATAAGAGGCTATAAGCACTATGACTAGGAGCATGCCCAAATAAGAGACAACACCAGGCAACTGTAGGGTTGTTTTTTGGCGAATCATAAAACTCGTTAAGGAGAATATGCTCCCTGCATTTAGAAGAAGGGCGGTAATATATCCCGGCCTGTCTTCGATTAGCACTAGATAGATGGCGATGAAGACCTGAAACTGGGTTATAATCCCTTGAAAGGCGGTGCTCGTCAAACCGCCGATGATAACCATGCGGCCGCTTGTTGAAGAAATAGCCTGCATGAGAGTTAAAACCAGATACAGGGTAACGCTGACAATAATCCGTAGATAGCTGGTTCTTCCTTTGGCAGGTTCAGAAAGAATAAAGCCATATTTTTCTATGGCATGGTAGATCGCCACGATTGGGATGAGCAAAATGATTGGCGCCATTTGCGGCAGTTGGGCGAAGAAGTTACCCAAAAGCACGTCGGTGATTGAGGCCAGGACCAAGGCGGCGGCAAAGGACAGGGACATGATGCGGGCCTGCATCTTGATGTTGTATTCCGATGCTCTTCTACCCCATTGCAGCAAAAGCATTAGCCCGATAAGAGAATAACCGATATAGTAAACCCTGAATATCCAGTCCCATATGTTATGCTCGGCGATGGTCTTCACGTTAACCCAACCGAACTCTGTACGCTGCAGGTTATATGGGTTTGGATTCAAGCTGGACGGGATGGCAAAGGCGAGGAGGCAGATGATGGCCGGGAGGTACAGGAAGAGGTAGAACCACCATTTTTTTAGGATAGTTTTTTTTCCGGTGATGATTAAGAAAAAGTGAAGGACAATGGCATATATTGTCCCCCAGCCGATGGCCGAAAAATGCCGCCAGGTATTACAGGTGGCGGCATCGGGCGCGATATTGGCAAAACCCAGTCCCACGGACCAAAAACTGATTGCTATGACTATAGCAAAAAAGCACCGGTTACCAGGCGCTTTAGGGTTATTCAGCAATACCAGTATTCCACTGACTATCGAAACAACGGATACCAGAAAGAATAATATGGAAAAGAGTGCCGGATATGACATGCTCTGATGCTCCTTTTTTAAGACAGATGTATACTATATATACAAAACAAAAAATCTCCGCTTAGCGGCGGCTATGGATCAGGATTGTAACTATATTATAGCATAGAAATTTCAAGGATCAAGTCCAGATTAGTGTGTAAATTCCTCAGTTATCAATAAGCTTATCTGATATACGCAATATTGCTTTGATCATTAATTTGTTTTTGCTCTTCTTGCCACTGAAGGTATTCACTCA
>Ga0209537_1000947_pt1 | contig 34079 bp, 28 predicted proteins | sample BioPla4DNA1_FD_187698 | JGI IMG/M metagenome (GOLD analysis project Ga0209537, IMG submission 187698) | Biogas fermentation microbial communities from Germany - Plant 4 DNA1 (SPAdes) (version 2) | ecosystem: Engineered > Bioreactor > Anaerobic > Digestate | place: Bielefeld, North...
CCCGAAGCCTTTTCGGATCTTGAGTAGTTCAAACTAATGTCGGAGCATGACCCGGAATTATTTAAAACTCCCATCCACCCCGCAACCGCACCGTGATCTTCCGCCGTACCGCGGATGCTTAAAATGGCAGTATTTCCAGAATAGCTCGCGCTCAATACGTTAACCCTGATGCTATCAGGTATACCGGCAGTTATAAAACCAAATACTTCAAGCCAGTCGGGCTGCCCGTTAACTGCTTTTTCAACCAAATTGCCGAGCTTCTTAACATTATCGGAAAGCTCCTTCAATGGAAGCAAAGCGTCAATATCCGACTGGAGGAGTTCATTTTCAGCTTTTATTGCTTTCAATTCCGTCTCGGGCATGACGGTTAATACGCTCGCAATAACGAATATGAAAACCGCAATACCTGCCGCGATTCCCATAACAACAACGGATATTTCAAGTATTCTGCCTGACCTTTTGCGGTTTTTATATTCATACGGTAAAAGGCTGATATGTTTCAAAGTGCTACACCTCCAGTCCACGGATTGCCAGGCTTGCGCAGATGGTAAAATCGGCTGCCGACCATAAGCCCGCACCAAGCCGGCTCAGGTTTATGCCCAGATCGGAAGGAAATACCGTTTTGACATTGGTTTCGGTTAAATCCATGAGTTTTTCCGAAATATATTTTACTTTCGCAAGGCTTCCGGTCAGTATGATGTTGTTAAAAACTGCATCCGGGTTTTGATTGTTATAATATATAACCGAAGAGTGGATTTCTCCCGCAAGAAGATCGCAAATTTCGTCCATTACATCCGCTCCCTTGCCAAAACTTACGTAGGAAGCATCGCGGGCGGTTATTTCTTTTATATGGGGCGCTAAATCCGGCGGATAGTTGAATGTTCTAGCTATCCCCGGCTCATTTTTATTCATTATTACAATATTGACAAAATCATTTGTGAGGTTAAGGACAGCAACGGGCAAACCCCTGATTTCTTCCGGCAGAATGCGTGAAACAGACAGCATTGACACCCCGATATCAAGTATCTTAAGGCGTGCTGCCTGAAGCGAAGCAATATAATCAAAAAGCATCTTTTTTTTACCGGCTACAAGGAGAACCTTAAAAAATGTCCCCTCACTATTTACTGTTTCACCGATTACCGAATAATCAAGTTCAACCTCGTCAAGCGGTATTGGAATATATTCCTGCGACTGGAACCGGATTATACCGTCCAGTTTCTCTTCAGACACTTTCGGATATTCGGCGAAGCGCACAATCACATCTTGATTGTTTACACCAAGGATAACATCCCTTGATTTTATATTGGATTTCTCCCAGAACGCGGACAACGCTGCGCCAAGGCCATATGTGTCCAAAACCTTCCCCTCCTGGACAATGCCTTCATTCAAGGGCATTCTTGCAAAAACAAGCGCATCCGGTCTCTCGGCTTTTCCTTCAATATGCACTGCCCTTATTTCAGCCGAATCAATCTCAAGACCAACAACTGATTTTTTTAAGATATTCATTCGCACCTCACCTGTTCAATAAACTTAAATCATACTCGCTAATACCCCGAAGAAGCCACGGAAGAAAAGATCGGCAGGTATAATGATATAAGCATGCCGCCTACAAATATTCCGATTATTATGAGCATAAGCGGTTCTATAATGGAAGACAGCCCTTTTGTTAAAACCGCCACCTCTTCTTCATAGAATTGGGCGACTTTGTCCAATAGCGACGGCAGTTCGCCGGTTTCTTCACCAACGGAAATCATATGCGTGACCATTGGCGGGAAAATCCCGCTCTCCTCGAGCGGCGCCGCTATACTCCTGCCCTCTTCTATTCTTCTCGCGGCTGCCAAAACCGCATCGGCAACAAGCATGCTTCCAGATGTCGGGCCGGCGCTTTGCATGGCCTGTACAACGGGGATGCCGCCTTCAAGCAGTGTTGAAAGAGTTCTTGAAAAGCGGGCGATAACGGTTTTCTGTATGAGACTTCCGAATACGGGCATTTTAAATTTCAGCCTGTCCCATAACCTTTTACCAAAGCCGCTTTTTATAAAAACTAAAACCGCCGCCGTTATTAACGACAGTATTATTATCCATATGTACCATTTTTCCCTGACCGAAGCCGACAGGCCGAAGATGAACCTGGTTACTCCCGGAATTTCGCCGTCGGCAGGAATAAACTTCTCAAACACAGGTACGAGGAACACAAGCATGGCTATAAAAACAATTCCAGCGAAACCAAAAATCATGCGCGGATAAAAAGTCGCGGTTTTTATATTGTCCCTAAGCTGTTTTTCTTTCCGAAGCTGTTCCGACAAGCGATCAAGGGTTATTTCCATCGTACCGCCAAGTTCGCCGGAGCGTATCATTGAAACGTAAAGGTCGGAGAAGATTTCCGGGTGCGCTCCGAATGCGTCGGTAAGGCTTATGCCGCCTTCGACGTTTGAAGCTATATTATTAAGCGCTTCTTTGAACGTCGGGTTATCGGTCTGCCTGCTTAAGGTAAATAAAGCCCTTGTTATCGGTATTCCAGCGGATATCATCGAAGAAAGCTGCCTGCTGAACAAAGAAAGCTCCCCGAGGGTAACTTTCTTTTTGCCGGTAAATAAAGAGGATTTTATCGATGTTTTACGTTCCTTAATGTCAATAACAGACAAACCCATGCTTTTTAATCTTCCCAGTACGGAAGAGAAATTCTCGCCGTTTATCTGTCCGCGTATTATTTCACCTTGCTTATTTATGCACTCATAATCGTAAACAGCCATTTTTAACCCAACCTCTTTTAAAAATCAAACCTCATTCTCAGCATCCGTTCCAATTCCACCTGATCAATGCAGTATTCCAAAGCAGTGTTCCTTGATATTTTCCCGCTTAGGCAAAGTTTCGCGAGTGCCATATCCATTGTCTGCATGCCGAAAGACTGTCCCGTTTGTACCGCACTGTATAATTGATGATCCTTGCCTTCGCGTATAAGGCTTTTGATTGCCGGAGTATCAATCATGTATTCAACTGCGGCAGCAAGGCCCTTCCCGTCGATTGTCGGAACAAGCTGCTGGGCTATTATCGCTTTCAATGAGCCTGCAAGCTGCTGCCTTACCTGGTTTCTGTTTTCATTGCTGAAAATGTCGACTATTCTTGATATTGTAAGCGGCGCGGTTTGCGTATGCAGGGTTGAGAATACAAGATGCCCTGTTTCCGCCGCGGTCAGCGCTATTGAAACACTTTCAAGATCACGCATCTCGCCTATCATAATAACATCGGGATCATGCCTTAACACATGTCTCAGCGCTGTTTGAAACGATTTTGTGTCAATCCCTATCTCCCTCTGGCGGATTATGGCTTTTCCATGCCTGTGGAGAAACTCAATCGGATCTTCCACAGCAACAATATTAACCGCATGTTTTTTATTTATTATGTCAATCAAAGCGGCAAGGGTTGTCGATTTCCCGCTGCCGGTAGGCCCTGTAACGAGAACAAGCCCATTGGAAAGATCACATAGCTTTTTTATTTCTTTTGGAAGCCCAAGCTCGTCAAAATTCGGTATTTCGTAAGGAACAGTACGAAATGCTGCGGACAGCGTTCCGCGCTGCTTCATTATGTTGCCCCTGAACCTTGCGATTCCGTGTATGGAATACGAAAAATCGAGCTCCCAATCATTGTCAAATTTTTTTATCTGTTCTTCGCTTAAAATCGAAAAAACCATTTTTTCAACATCATCGGGCTTTAGTACGGGGTAATCAATTTGAACTATGTTTCCGTTAATTCTGAGCGCCGGTTTGAAACCGGCCACCAGATGCAGATCCGAAGCTTTTTTTTCTGCTGTCTCTTTCAGTAATTCCTTCATTATTGAAATTGCGTTCATTTGGTTTAAGTCGTATTGCGTTCCCATAAAAAACCCTTTCTTTAGTTAAGGTTCGACAGCGGATTATCAATGGATTCCACAACCTCACGGATCAACGCTACATTTTCAGGAGTTTCCTCAACCCAAAGCACAAAATGCTGGGTGCCCGCATCTCTTGTCACATTACCGGTAACCGTAAAACGATCCTTCGGAATACCCGTAAGCGCCACAATCAAATCCCGCCTTTTTTCAAGACGTATCGTGCCGCTTGGACTGTCCGAATAATCGACAATAACTTTTATTCTCTCACCCGGCACATCCAGCTTCTGGAGCACATGCTTCACATCATTAATCCTGTCGCTCGGGCAGCTTATGAGCAGTTCCTTGCTGAACTGCGGATAATTGAGTAAAAACGCGCTTACATTTTCAATACCTATGAAATCGAGTTTCGCGGCGGCATCGGAAGCCCTTATATTCGTAAGCGTGTATATGAAGAAATTCACATCGTCCCGGGAATGCGAGGCGTCAAGCCGGTTTATCAAATCGTTAATTATGTTTATATCTTCACGCGTGCCTCTCATCCATAAATTGTATCCGCTCGAGTCTATTGAAATAACTTTAACCGGTATATCAATTCCACTAATCAGCGGAATTAGGCGGTTTGTTGTTATATTCCTCAATTTTTTCGCTTCAATTTCAATTTTCGCCTCGGGTTCTTCAGGTTCTTCCACAACCTGGTTTTCAGCGATATCAACACTTTTTATGAGACTGCCTATATCCGAAAGAGCTTTTACGTCACCGTCAACCCATATGGTTTTGGGGTTTGTTTCAACCAGTACGGTTCGGCATGGTATCCCAAGCTGTGCTATCAGTCCATTAATAAGCTCGGCCGGCACATATTTCAGTTCTATCGGAGACAGGCTGAGCAAGGGTTCCGGCTCCTGCGGCGGAGCGGGATCTATGTTTTCAGGCCTGTCAAGGACATATACGAGTTCACGCATTTTTGCAAGCGCATGGGGAGAGCCCTGCACCCATATGCGTTTTTGGGCGGAATCCATCGTAATTTTTTTAACGGGTATTGCAAGCCTGTCCACTTGCTCGCTTATTTCTACGGCAGAAATATATGAAAGATCAAACTTTGTTATCGGAAGCATTGTATAGAAATTCGCGTTTATTGTTCCGTCTTTTCCTACCAGTATTATGTTATCTTGTTCGATATAAGACAAATTAGCGGAAAATGCCAGAAGCTCAAACGCTTTTATAGGAGATACGCCGGTTACCGAAAATGACAGCCGCACAGGCTCTTCTGTGTATATTATGCTTTTTTTCACAGCAACAGAAAGCGAGGTTAATATATCCCTTATGTCGGCATCCCTAATATCTATTGTTACAGCATCACTGTTCTTAGCTGTTTCTGCATAGCTATCCAAAGCCTTTGCCGGTATTGAAAAAAGCATTAAGACAACAACAGCGGTAACCGCAGCAATACCGGGCTTTATTCTTTTTATGAAAAGCATTTCGCAAGCCTCCTTTAGGCAATATTATTCCTTATATGGTTTCCTTTTGCGAAAGATAACCAAACGGCAGCATATCCCGCTATTTGAATTCCAGTACTATTTCGTTTCCTTCTTTTGTTTTAAGAAGTACGCTTGTGGTATCTACCCTCTCTACTGTCATGCCGTCTTCAATTATGTCTCCGGCAGATACCACATAAGCCCTGTTTTCGGTTTCAATAATAGCCGTGCTTTTTTCTTTGTACTGTGTTATTCCTTTTAGGGTAAGAGAAAGTTCACCCAAAGCGAAGGGATCCCTTTTGCTTAAACCGGATTCGGCTTCGGGTTTTTTTATACGCTCCATTTGCGGGAGTATTTCCACAGCCTGTCCGGCAATGCCTGCTTCAGCCACGTCATACTGTTTGCCTGAAACGGGTTTTGAGTCGGAATCTGAATAAAGAATTATGAGCGCAATAACAGCGGCTGCTAAAACAGGAAGCAGCACAACCATGGATTTGTACTTTTTGAAAAACTCATGAAAATTGTTTTTTTGGCGGCTTTTCATGCCTTTATCTGACATAGCATTTCAACCCCTGTATCCCTTTGCTTATTAACCTTTTTCCGGTTTATTAGCGGGCTTTCTCTCTTCGCGGATCTAAAACCGTTTATTGTACTTCAATGCACTAAATGCGGCTAATTTTAATCGCCGTCACCGCCACCGCCAGTCGAGGACGCCGAATCTTTATTATAATGCTCGTGCTTATTGCATGTGACTTTACCATCCGTAATGCTGTAATTAACGCCGCTTGGGCATTTTGGAACACCGTCGGAAAAATAAACATTTAGTTTATCAATTTCATCGACCTCTTCAATATCAATACCTTCGTTCATTGCATACTGAGAAGCTGCGCCTTCAATCATTCTCTGGTTTGCGTGGCACGCGCGCAATTCAGCTTTTTCGGTTGTATTTCTGTAAACAGGAATCGCGATTGCAATCAATACGCCTATTATTACTATGACAACCATCAGTTCAACGAGAGAAAAACCTTTTTCTCCTTTTTTAAACATTTTCATCATTTTTTTTAGCATTTTTATGACCTCCTGTAATAAAAATCTAAATATTTTGTTTTAACTTATTATATCACCTTTCAAGCTGTGTAACAATAATGTTTATAAAATTTTGTCAAAAAATCCAATGCAGTAATTTATTTTCAAAGCACGCCGAGATACCATTGAATAATGTTATTGCCGAACAAAAGTGAAATAAATGTTCCAATAACAATGAATGGCGCAAACGGAATTTGGCTTTTTCGTTTTTTCAGTTTGGTGATGATAAGGACTAAGCCAGTTAATCCGCCTATAAAAATGGTTAGAAAAAGAGTGAGTACCGATAGCTTGAACCCAAGAAACAGCGCTATTGGAATAAAAATTTTAACATCACCCATTCCCATCGCGTCTTGACCGTATATAACCATGCCGATTACAGCGATCAGCAGCAGAAAGCCTGAAACCGCCGCTATGCCTATAAGAGGTGAATACCACTTTTCGCCGTCCAGAATTGAATCATTATAAAAGAACCTCATTGCAAAAAAAGCCAGACCTCCGGCAATGCCGACAAGGACCAAACCGTTTGGAATAATCATATGCTTTAAATCGATAAAGAAAACAATAAGGAGTATTGACATAAGGTAACCAGCGAAAAAGAACTCTGGCGAGATGCCGTATTTTAGATAAATGGCAGTAAACATTAACCCTGCTGCAAGCTCAACAATTGGATACTGCGGAGAAATCGGGCTTTTGCAGTATCTGCATTTGCCTTTTTGCAGTAAAAAACTTAACACCGGTATGAGATCTATCGGCATTAGAACCGCGCCGCAGGAAGGACAGGACGAGCGGGGTTTAACAATCGATTTTTTTTCAGGAACGCGGCATATTACAACATTGAAAAAAGAACCAAGCACAAGGCCCGTTATAAATATCAATAAAATTACAGTTATTTGCACAAAATCAATCACTTTTGGTTTAACCCCCGATTTTTAGCAAATTTTAATAGAAGTCAAAACCTTTTTTTAGCTCTGTATAATTCATCGGATTTTGGAGGCTGGATTATTACACTCCCGGATTCTGTCAGCATTATCCGGCTCTCTTTTTCAGTCATTTTACCGATAATTGATGCCTGTATTCCTTCGCTTAAAAGCCTTTTGACAAGAGAAGGACCGCAGCTTGCCGAAATCAGCATGCAGCCGCTTGAAATCAGTTTTAAAGGATTGATATTGAAATAGCCGCATATTTTATCCGTTTCCGAAAGCACCGGGATATTGCTTTTAACAATTTCCGCTCCGCATCCTGAAGCGTCGCACATTTCCCATACGGCTCCGAGTACTCCGCCCTCGGTAACATCATGCATTGCGTTTACACCACCGTGCTTTGACGCAATCATCCCTTCCCTTACAACGCTTATCTGGTCTAACAGTTTTTTAGCGTTAATAACAACCTTGTTTCCGAATTCAGCGGCAAGTTCTTTCTCGTGGTCTAAGGCCAGTATTGCTGTTCCTTCAAGCCCCGCGAACTTTGTAATAATAATATCGTCGCCGGGTTTTGCACCCGACGTTTTTATTATTTTTTTATCCGTTGTTTTTCCGACCGCGGTTATCGTTATGACAAAACGTCTGACAGCGTCCGTTACCTCGGTATGCCCGCCAATAACATCCACGTTCAATGACAGCGCGGTGTCCGCGATCTGTTCCATAATTGTTTCAATATCAAAAATCGCGGCATTTTCAGGGGCAAGGAGCGTAACCATAATCCCGACCGGTTCTGCTCCGCTTGCGGCGATGTCGTTACAAGCCACATGGACCGCTATAGTTCCTATCTGGCTGTCGGTCCCCGTTACCGGATCTGTCGAAATAACTGTTAATTCCTGCCCGAAGTCAACAACACCGCAGTCTTCACCGATTGCCGGCCTGACAATTATTTCTTTACGGGTATTTTTTATTTTATCAAGTATCATTGTCTTTAATATATCGTTAGGAATTTTTCCAATTTCCATACTTTTCACCTTATTCATTTATAGCTATATCTTTCTTTTTCATTTTTTCTCTTGTAATATGTATCTGATCTTTTGTCATTTCAATAAGACGCGGCTGTATCTTTGATTTTTCCTTTGGGTTTGCGGAAGCGGAAATAAGCTTTCCGAACCACTGCATCGCTTCGTCAAATAATTCAAGCCTTCTTGCTAATTCTCCCAATATGTACATAAGCGTATATTCATCAAGTTTTTTGTTTGACAGGTATTCCTGGCTGAATGATTTTTTATAGTAATCGTATGAATACTTCAAATACTTATATTCGTTTACCCACTCGCCCTTATAACGATACATCCACGCAATCCTTAAGCATATTTTCCCGAACTCCGACAGCGGAGCTCCCCTTACCTGCAGATTATAAAGGACCAATTTAAATGCTTCAAGGGCTCTGTTAATATCCCTCTCTCCCGTAAAATCGCGGCTTGTCCATCTCGGTTTAATGTTTTGAAGTACCTGGCTGCGATCGTTGCTGCCGGCTTCTTCGAATACGGTGCTGTGCGCCGCGTAGCCGCAGTGTTTGCAAACCCATGCTTCATACAAAAGCGGGTTGTACGTTTCGTAATAAGGACAGAAATCTTCGTCCTGGCTGATTAGTTTTACAAATCTGGAACGAACCTTTGTAACTTCGATTTTTTTATCGCAAACCGGACACGTTAATGTTGAGTTGTATATAGGATTCAAATCTGCCATATATAAATGCTCCCTGTAAATTTATGATAATGATTATTCAGCAAATCTCCCGTTTTACGGTGCGACACGTATCACTTTTTTCTGAGGCTGGTACGTGTCAACCGATATTTTTTCTGTTTTTATAAGGTTTCCATTTATGTCGTATGTATCCCTGTATACCTCGACAATGCAGCCCGGGACCGCGTCCCTGTCAATTACGCTGTCGCCCGGGGAAAGAGTCTCATCCTCTTTCGTTTCAATACCTTCAGGCTCTATCGTTTCTATTATTCTTGTCCTGATTTTTACAGTGCGCGGCACGTCAGGACATTTACCCCATATTGAGACATAAACACGGCCGTCGGCAGCTTCCGTTTCCAAAAAAATGGCGTATCCGCTGTTGTTTTTGAACCTGAAATCAATATACCCGTGCGATATCGTAGCGTCGCGTCCCATTTCTATATAAGACAGCGGAATTGAATGGTTCCTGCGTTCTACAACCTCAAGGCCGGATAAAAGAACGGCATTGTAGACCGTCGACGTTACCTGGCATATCCCGCCGCCGAGCCCGTCGACGAGTTCGTTGCCCACTATTACTTTTGCGGTGCGGTAACCGTTTTCTTCGGTACGCTCGCCGAGCATTTTATCCATCGAGAATACCTGGCCCGGCAAAAGGAGCTTCTGGTTGATTTTCTCGCACGCTGTTTTTATGTTGTGCGACCTTGACTCGTTTTCCGGGTTAAAAGCCGTTTCGAATTCGCCGAGCCTGAAAGTTATATCCTTTACCATTTCCGTGGTTATGTCCGGCCTTGCGCTTGCAACGCTTATCACGACATCATCAAGGGTCCCGCTCTCAAGCGACCTGTATATTTTGTAAAGTGTCAGTTCCCTGTCGGCAAGCAAACCGTTCCTATGCGGCGTTATTTCTATTTTTCCTTTTTTAATTTTGATATCCGCGTTTTTTGGTTCTGTTTCAATGCCCTTAATTATACTATCTAATATATTACCTGTTTTTTCTTTATTGTAACATATTTCTGATTTAATATGTAATCCTTCCAATTTTAAGTTTATTATTCGTTTCAGGCGTTTTATTAAATTCCCTTCCCTGCCCTGCCTGTAAGCTGTATCGACCGCATTTGCGTAATCCGGCCCGTACGCTATGTCAATTAACGGAATTCTGTAATTTTCTTTCGGGCCGATTAGGCTCAATGCGTTTTTTACAAGCGTTTCGGAATAATTTTCACGCAGAAGACTAAGAGCGTTATTCGGCGTGAGGCCGCCAACATCAATACCGTCAATTGTAATCCCCGGGTAGATCGTATCGGCTTGAAGCAGCGTTCTGATACGGACATATCCGAAAAGCGCGATGACTGCAAAAACGGCAGCCGCAAAAAACGGCATGATCGTGGAAATTCCCCGCAGCGGCTTTTTCTGCCGGCGGAATCGTGTTTTATGCTGGAATAACATATTATACCACCATTATATAATATGTTTTCCATGAGGCATTATTCTGGGCGGGAATCTGCATTTCAGACAGGCGGCTCAATATAAATCGTGTCGGTTCCGTCAAGGGCGTTTTGTATGAGCTTTTCCATATCAAGAACCGATTCATAGCGTTCCGCTTTTTCAATCGTCGGTTTTGTCACCGGGTGTTTTGCTACAAAGACCGTACAGCAGTCTTCATACGGAAGAATTGATATGTCGTATGTCTCTATTTTTTGGGAGATCTCTACAACCTCGCTTTTATCCATACCTATAAGAGGCCTGTAAACAGGCATTCGGACAACGCTGTCGGTAACGGCGAGACTTTCCATCGTCTGGCTTGCGACCTGGCCAATCGCCTCTCCCGTGATAAGGCCGAGGGAACCGTTTTTTTCCGCTATTCTTTCGGCTATCCTCATCATATACATGCGCATTATTATCGTTAGATATTCATTGGGGCATTTTTCGTTTATTTCACACTGTATTTCGGTAAACGGGACAATGTGAAGCTTTAATCCGAGGGTATACCGGGACAGTACCTTGCATAGGCTGATTACCTTATCCTTTGCCCTTTCGCTTGTATAAGGGTAGCTGTAAAAATGCACGGCTTCAATGGCAACCCCTCTTTTTGCTATCATCCATCCCGCGACAGGGCTGTCTATGCCTCCGGAAAGAAGCAGCGTCGCGCGGCCGTTCGTGCCGACCGGCAGACCTTTTACAGCTGGTATGATTTCCGAGTAAATGTACGTGAATTCCCTTATTTCGACGTAAATAAAAAAATCCGGATTATTCACGTCTACTTTAAGATGGGGTATATTTTTCAGGACGAGCCCGCCGAGTTCCCTTGAAAATTCCATTGAAGTCATTGGGAATGTTTTATCAGCGCGCCTTGTTTCAACCTTGAATGTTTTGTATTGCTTTCTATTTACTATATCCTTCGCAATTTGAACCGCTTTATCAAATATCAACTGTTTGTCGGTTTCAATTTTTACGGCAGGACTTACCGACGCGATTCCAAACACTTTTGTAAGCCGCGTTATTGCTTCGTCTATGTCATAATCTTCGAATTCGGGAACGACATATATCCTGTTTTGAGCTTTTGAAACGTTGGCCTGCCCCAGGCCGTTAAGAACTTTTTTGATGTTTTTTATAAGTTGTCCTTCGAATGCCGGGCGATTAAGCCCCTTTAAGAATATTTCCTCATACCTTATAAGTATTATTTTATCCATTTTCATCCACCATTCCAGTTCCGGCTTTTATGTAATTCCATATTAAATCATAATACATACAGCATGAAATTACCAGGTTTTATCTGGTTTATCCGCTTCTTGCGGAACCGGTGGCTATTACCGGTATCTTATTTTTGGCACGATTTTCACTAATGCCCCTGTAAACGTTAAAACTTCTTCTTCAGTATTCATGCCGGAAAAACTTACGCGTATCGCGCCTTCAGTGCGTTCCTTCGGAAAGTTCATAGCGGCAAGCACGTGGCTTTGCACGTTTTTGCGCGATGAACAGGCCGAGCCTGTCGATACTATGATTGATTCGGCTTCAAGATGATGCATCAATACCTGGGCCTTCACGTTCGGAAAAGCTATATTCAGTATTCCTTCATAAGCGTCCTGAGGTGAATTTATAAAATAACCGCCGCTTCCGAAATATTTGTCAAGTTCGCTTATACAAATTGATTTCAGCCGCTTTACTTTGGTCCTGTTTGCATCGATATTTTCATGGATGATTTTCGCGGCGGTCGCAAAACCCCATATCGCGGGTACGTTTTCGGTTCCGGAACGGTACCTGTTTTCCTGCCCGCCGCCGTGAATAATCGGTATTATGCGCGTGTTTTCCTTTATATAAAGGGCTCCGCAGCCTTTCGGACCGTGTATTTTATGGGCGCTTAACGATACGGCATCAACGTCGAGCTTTTTCAAATTAAGCGGTATTTTCCCGTATGCCTGGACCGCGTCGATATGAATTGCCGTTTTCTTGTTTTTAAACCTGATTGCCGAAATAAGTTCTTCCGCTTTCTGAATCGCGCCCGTTTCGTTGTTTACAAGAATAAAGCTTGCAAGAATTGTATCATCGTTTATTCTTTCGATAAATTTTTCGATATCTAAAAGGCCGGACTTATCCGTTTCGGATACTACAGCCGAAAAACCTTCCGATTCCAGGTGGCTAAAGCATTCAAGAACTGAGGGATGCTCCGCTGCCGATGTAATAATATGCTTCCCTCTTCTTTTGTTTGCCCGGGCGATTCCTTTAATTGCCCAATTGTTTGACTCGGTTCCGCCCGATGTAAAAAAGATCTCGTTCGGGGATACCTTAAGCGTTTCGGCGATAATCTCCCTCGATTCGGTCAAAACCTTTTCGGCTTCGCTTCCAAGCCGGTGAAGTGACGAAGGATTTCCGAAAACAGACGAATATATCCGGTTCATTTCATTTAAAACGTCCGGATATACCTTCGTTGTTGCGCTGTTATCAAAATAAACAATATCAGCCAACGTGAAATCCCTTCCTTTTTTATACGGCGGTCAACAGCTCGACATCTATTTTACCATTGTCAATATATACAATGGCGTAAGATTCATCATCTCCCCCGCGCGGATCAGATATGCTGCCCGGGTTCATAATGATATACCCTGTGCCGTATATTACCTGCGATTTATGGGTATGGCCATAAAGGAGCAACTGAATGTTGTCGTTTTTCGCTTTGGTCTTTAATTTATCAATTCCCCAGTTAACCGAATAACGGTGACCATGCGTAAGCAATACGCGCTGTCCTTCAATTTCGATAAGTTTTTCTCCTGGTACGTCTCCAATCATAAAGTCACTGTTGCCGTGCACATATTCGAATTTTACTGTGGGGTACAGTTCATGCAGCCTGTCAGCGTCCCTGAAATAATCCCCGAGATGTATCACCAGGTTTACGTCACTGTGCTTCTTCAGTACTTTTTCAGCAAGAGATGTATCTCCATGCGTGTCGCTTAAAACCAAAACTTTTGTCATGATTCTGTGTCCAACTCCTACGTCATTAAAAAAATATATTGTCCAGTTTTTTGCGCAGCTTTTGCAGTGCTATTGCCCTATGGCTTATCTTATTCTTTATGCTCTCCGGCAGTTCGGCAAATGTCTTTCCGTATTCAGGCACATAAAAAATGGGATCATATCCGAAACCTTTGTCCCCTTTGGGTTTTTCAGATATTTGCCCTTCAACGGTTCCTGTTACCGTAAACTTAATGTTTTCGGACACAAAAGCAATGGAGCATACAAATCTTGCTTTTCTGTACCGAGGTTCTATGCCTTTAAGCAGATATATTATTTTCCTGTTTTTTTCACTCTGCTCGGTTGATTCACCGGCAAAACGCGATGTATAAATACCGGGGGCGCCGTTTAAAAAATCAATTTCGAGGCCGCTGTCATCCGCGATAACCATGTTGTCCGAAAGATCGAAAAGGGCCTGGGCTTTCAGCATCGCGTTTTCTTCAAAAGAAGCGCCGTCTTCTTTAATGTCAGGAACGAAACCGGCGTCTTTCATTGATATTATTTCAAAGGGCAGCCCATCCAATATCTTTTTTATTTCGTTTATTTTACCGTAATTTTTTGAAGCAACAATAAGTTTCCGTTCCATTACCCACTCAACCAATGCCGTTATCGTATATTCCGCTTTCCGGCTTTATTTCTTTTTATTTAAAGCCTTCAAGCAAAACGCTTTTTTGTATTGATATAAGTTCCTTTATTCCCTTTTCGGCGATATCAAGCATACCATTCATCGATTCCCTTGTAAAAGGGGATAATTCACCCGTTGCCTGTACTTCGATCAATTTGCCCGTATCGGTCATTACAACATTCATATCGACCGTCGCGTTTGAATCTTCTTCGTAACACAGATCAAGCATTACTTGCCCGTTAACCTGCCCGGAACTTATGGCGGCGACAAAATCCCTGATGGGTATTTCAGCTATTATTTTTTTATCGACGAGGTAACTGCAAGCGTCCATAAGAGCGATAAAACCGCCGGTTATTGATGCTGTACGGGTACCGCCGTCGGCCTGGATTACATCGCAGTCGATAATTATCGTGCGTTCGCCGAGAGCCCTAAAGTCCACCACCGAGCGCAGCGAACGTCCGATAAAACGCTGTATTTCATTTGCCCTGCCGTTTATCTTTAATTTGGATATGTCCCTTACATTCCTGACCTGGGTTGATCTGGGGAGCATGCTGTATTCAGCCGTTACCCATCCTTCCCCGGTACCTTTCCTGAAGGGCGGGACTTTATCATCAACCGAAGCCGTGCATACGACTTTTGTTTTGCCGAATTCAATCAAAACCGAGCCTTCGGCATGTGAAATATAATTTCTTATTATATTCACTTTTCTCAGTTCGTCATTCTTCCTACCATCCAAACGAGGCATACTGCTTTCCTTTCATCCGTTAAGCCTTGATGTAATAAACCCGGCTTCGGAATTAAAATTGTAAGCGGAAGTAATACCTCCGCTTTTTATTCGTTATTAATTATACACAATTAGAAAAAACAAATACTTATATTGCCATAATAAATAATATGATAATACAGTAAATTAGTTTTTCTAAAAAACACCGGCGCGGTTAAACCGTACGTATTTTATTATATTTAGTTGCCGCGCCTTAATCAATATGAATATGTTAAAAAGAATATATAAAAATTTTATTGTTTTTTATTAATATTTCATATCAAAAGCCTTTGTTAACAGCGAAAAATAAAAATGCCAATCACCGGGACAAGTGCCGCGCGCCTTCCTGCTGGAAAAAGAGTTTAAGCAAAACTTAGCTTGAAATATTCACTTAACTATCTTCATAATGCTTTCCGCGAGGGATTCCGCGGCTTTCTGACGAAACTCCTCGGAATCGAGCTTCGCCCTGTCGGAATCATTGGAAAGACATGCGATTTCAACAAGCACCGCAGGCATCTTTGTATCTCTCAATACTACAAATCTATCGGATCTCAAGCCAAGATTATTAGTGCCGAGGTTCTTTATAAGATCATTTTGTATTATCGTCGCATATTCCTTTCCTTTATAGCTTGTAGGATAGTAGAATGTCATTGTCCCGTTTATGCTCTTATCCCAAAATGAGTTGTTATGTATGCTAATAAATACATCCGCGCCCCAATCGTTCGCCATTTTTGCCCGTTCCTCAAGACCTACGAAAACATCCGATGAGCGAGTAAGCTTAACGCGGACGCCTTTTGATTTCAGTATCTTCTCTGTGCGTAAAGTAATATCGAGGTTATACCACTTTTCCCCCTTGCCCTGTGTCGTTCCGGGATCGTATCCGCCATGGCCGGCATCAAGCACAACAAGCATTCCGCTGCCGGCAGGGACGGGATCAATGCCAGTTTCGGAGCCTGTCTTTCCCGGTTCACGATACGAGCCCGTTGAATCATCTTTCGATGAAGATACAATTTCTATTTCATCATCCGAATCGGTATATCTTATTTTATATGCTTCGTCCGTCTGTTCACGTTCTATCAACAGGTATGTATTTTTCGCTTCTGACAGCGTATGAATTGTCTTGAACAGCTTGTCCCCTATATTCATCCTGCCGTTGCCGAGGTTGATTATTTCGCTCGGGAACATAAACGTAAAATACTTGTTTTTTATATCGTTTTCGGTTTTTATTCCTGAGATATTACGTTCAACCTTTTCGCGGATTCCGGGGCTTACAATCTTTAATACCGTGTCGGTGCCGTCATTGTAAAACGCAATGTTCTTTATTTGAGATGGTTTAAATGTTACCGCAAGGGTATTCCCGCTTTTCTGCGGTTCCCAGTCAATATTTTCTAGGGCTTCGACAATTATCGTCGCGGTCTTGTTGTCTGTCTGCTCCGTACTGATACCGGTATATATAGCTCCTGCGGGAACATCTATTTTCTTTGAGTCAGCAAAATTTCCGGGAAGATTTATAACAATCCGCGACGGGTTCCAAAGCCTGAATATTTTATAGTCCTCAAGGGATACTGCACTCACGGTAATTTTATTTACACCGCAGTCAACGGATATAGAGGCCGTTCTGTCCGCGTCCCCGCGATTGGAAAGATCCGGACCTGAAGGAGTTTTGGTAGGTTCCGTTGGCACCGGCGCGACCGGGGTTGGTGTCGGCTCCGGCTTAGGTGACGGAGCAGGTTCGGTTTGAGATGGTTTCGGTGAAGGTGTCAGTTCAATAACATTTTTAATTGACGATGCATCGGGTTTAAAAACTATTTCTGTGCCTGATTCACTATTCGACCTGACAGTGTAGTATAAAACATCCTTTCCAGGAATCCTGATATTTATTTCATTCCTGTAACTGCTTTTAACGGCGATAATTCCATAGAAAAAATCGTTGCCGGCCAGGACTTCGGTTTTATAGTCCCCCAGTATCGGCATTCGTATTTGCAGAGTTTTTTCTATATCACGGTATTCTATTGTATAATCTCCGGGGTTTTCGTTAAGCTTTACCGGCAAATTAACCCCTTCAAGTGTTAAAACACAGTCACTGCCTTCCATTACGTAGCTGATAGGGCCGTTTCCAACCCGGTTTACAGGTTCGGACACAGGTGCTGGCGACGGAGTTACCGTAGGAACGGGAACAGGTGTCGGTGACGGGGCAGCAGTTGGTTCAGGTTTTGTTTCCGGAGCAGCGGATGGGGTTGGCGTCGGCGTGACCGGCTCAGGCTGATCGGGTGCCGGTGAAGGAGCGGCAGCTTTATTTGACAGTATTGTTATCAGAATACCTCCTTCGACGGTTTTAACAGTATACTGAGGGTTATGGTCAATCTCGACGACGACATTCGCGATAAGCATATCGTTGTCGGTCTGCGCATACCTTATCTGCTGCACGGACCCGGAATACACGTCAAGCGAGCCCGGCCTGTCAATATACGCCTGTCTGAACTGCACGCCCAGCCGGTAGTACGGGTTGCCTTCCATAGGCTTTAACACAAATTCTCTTGTAATCTCATCCGCTTTTGTGCTGACAAGAATAAATTCGTTTCCGTTTTCAACATAATATGTTATTCTGTCAACCGTACCATTTATTGTTTTATCCTTGACAACCGCGCTGTTTTGCGATTTATTGTTCCATTGAATCGTCAGCGTTTTGTTATCCGGCTTGATGGAAACCGTATAGCCGAAATAACCCGCTGTTTTAGACAGCGGCACCATGGTATTGCCGTCTATTACCGCTACGGGAAGCGAAGGATCAATTTTTACCCCGTTTTGATATATTTCCTGTTTTGAATAGCTGAATTCCATTTTTTTTGAACCGGAGCTGACATACGCGATTCCTTTTTCTCCGTCATAGCGGACCGTAAGACCGAGATAATCCTGGAACACTTCTCTTAATGGGACATACGCGACATTCGCCAGAACAATGCATGGGGTTTTTGTCGGTATCCATAGGCCGTTAAGCTCAAGGTTGTATAATGTGCCCGTATATGTCAGTTCCTCACCGCCGACTTTTACGGTGATATTTTTAGAATATGCGCTGTTTGAAATAAAAGATAGAATTAATAAAACAAGAAATAAAACAGGTAAAGCCTTCCTCATGAATAATCCCCCGTAATGCTTCTCTTTAGTAAATCGGGCAATGCTTGATCTTGTTAAGTTCCACCCGCTTTACCATTATACAACAATTCTATTTATATTTCGACATAATCCGGATTAAAAGTTAATTAAATAGATATGACAAATATTACAAACTGGACGCATTCCGCACAGAAAAGAAACACCCGAAACAGGACCTACGGATAAGCTGTGCAGAAACAGACTTATAGACTATTGAACTATTGTACAATAGTTCTTCCGAGAAGCTCGTAAAAATTATGACGAAAGCCAGCGGGTGGTTCGGGTGCTTTCGGTGACGACGGGCGACATGCTCCGAAGTCCTGCTGCTTACAGGTAATGTGGAGCGGGTTAGTGAGCGACCCGGGATATGGAGACCACTATGCATTAAATGAACAGGATCTGGAGCGTGTTGTTTGTACGTGCTTTGTCGCCCTAGGAACCCGAAACACCCGAAACAGGACCCGCGGAAATAATGTGCAAAAACTACTTTTTGAACTATTGTACAATAACGGAAATAAGAAGATTAACCAGCGGCTGGCTCGGGGGTTTCGTTAAAATTCATACACTGGTTTCTTTTTGTGATCGGATTCGAAATAAGAATATATGCAGCCGCAGTATTTCTGAAGGTAATATCCTCTTTTGTACGCCTCGTTTTTACCCTCCCTGTAAAACGGCCTGAAATCCCGGTATAAAAAATTAATGCCGTATTTTGACGCTGCTTCTTCAGCGATAATCTTGATTTTATCGTGGTCTTGCCACGGGCTTATCAGAAGGGTTGTCGTGAAAGCGTCAAACCCCTTTTGTTTCGCTGTTTTCGCAATATCGTCTATTCGCATCAGATAACAGGCATCACAGCGATTCTCTTTCGAAAGAGAGCTTTTCCAGTATTGAAGCATGAATTCATCATTATAAATTACCGGCACATTGTTGTCCGCCGAAAGCTTCTCAACGGATTCCTTCCTTTTCAGAAACTCCTCAACAGGATGTATATTGGGATTATAATAATATCCGGTAATGGAATATGAACCACTGTCGGATAGATTTTGCAATACACCGACGGCGCAAGGCGCGCAGCATATATGCACAAGAATATTCATAACCGGCTCCTTTCACGGCATTAACGCGGCTTAACTATACCGCCGTATACTGTTCTTCCTGGAACAAAGGTCAAACTGATAATAAACAGCATATCATTCGCCCTTGTCTTTGTTAATGCTGTCCTTTTCCTTTTCGATATATACGCTTGTTGATGGAAGCGCGATTTCAATTCCTACTTCGTCAAGTATTTGCATAATTTTCATGTTAACATCTTCTTTTACTTCCAGGTATTTCTGCCAAACTATTGTTTTTGTGAAGAAATAGAAAAACAGTTCATAAGCATTTTCGCCGAATTTATCGAAATAAACAAATATTGTTTGAGGGTGTATCTCCGGGTGGTTTGTAAGCATTTCTCTTGTTTTTTCAAGCAGTTTGTTCATTTTTTCAGCCGTGGTCTGGTACTTTATTTGAAGGTTGAAAGTTATCCTGCGTTTGCCCATCCTCGACCAATTTGTTACCGCTGTTTTTGCAAGCGTTGAATTAGGCACGGTAACAAGCGCCTGGGCGAATGTTCTTACCTTTGTGCTTCTGAAGCCTATATCTTCCACAATTCCTTCGACATCCGGAGTGAGTATCCAGTCACCTACCGAAAAAGGTTTATCAAGCATTATTGTTATCCCGCCGAACATATTCGCGAGCGTTTCCTGCGCGGCGAGCGCAAAAGCGAGACCGCCAAGCCCAAGCCCTGTAAGCAGCGCTCCTAGATCATAACGCCACTCCTTCGCTATAACCGTTATTCCCACAATGACGACTATTACTTTTATTCCTCTTCTTATGAAAGGAACCAACATATCATCAAGGTCTGTTTCAATTTTTTTCGCGAGCCCTTCAAACAAATCCGCTATAATCCCCGCCGCACGATAAATCATCCAGAATAAGGTGAATATAAACAATGTGCGGATTATATGCCCTCCGAATGAATCACCGGAAACATTTATTAAAAGAACTCTAAAAACAAAATATAACGCTATTACAATTATCAGCAGTTTTCCCGGAGGATCAACGGCTTCTATAAGTTTGTCGTCAACCGTTGTTTTTGTTTTACCTGTAAGCTTTTTCAGGAACGAGATAAGCATATTCAAAAATACTTTCCTGACGGCCAGCGCGACTATCACTATTAATCCCGCCGCAATAATCCTCCAGATTTCAATCTCAAGAAAAGTATGGGAAAAAGCATCAATAAAACGTTGCCACAAGACTTTTAAACCCTCCATAACAACCACCTTTTATCGGTATTATATTCTTCACAAAAAATAATGATGCCGACTAAACATTAATTGTCAATAGAAGCAGGTTATAATTTGCCTCGCAGGATTTATATCAGAAACGATTTTATGAAAAAATCAGCTTTTTTCCAGGCTGAATAACACTATTGCTTTTTCAAGTTCATTTATATCGACAAACGTATCCCTGCACGGTCCGTTCGGTCTTTGGTTAAGTATACCATAAACAGGCAGGCTTTGCACATCCATCATCCCGGACGATAAATCCCTCTCGCAAGCAACCGCAATAATAAAGCCGGGTTTCTCATCGTTTATTATCTTTCTCGCGGCTGTTCCTCCCGTTGCTATTCGCGAATTTATGCCGTATTTGTTCAATAAATCCTTTAACGCGCCAATGCCGCATGAATTACATCCGGCGCATCTGTCAATCCCATCTACAAAACGCACGGTACATTTCGAGTTTTGAAGGCAATGCGGCAGAATGACAAGCATTTTATCGGGCGGCACTTCTATTTTCCTCGTTTTTATATATTCATTACAGGTATTGATATATACGCGCCGTATTTCGTCTTTGTTCCAGTTGAGCAAGTTTCCCGCGGCGAGCAGTAATGGCATAAAAAACCTGAATGAAAGTTTCGCCAAAAGCGGGTTTTTTACCGTTATCCGATTATCCTTGCCGTTGGGCGACAACAGCCTGTTTATCCAGATAAAGCCTGCTAAAAGCAGCATCGCCGCAAAAAGGAGTAATAAAGCCGCTGCATATAAAATAATCCGGTATGTTTGCAAACTAAAAAACTTTGCGGTTAAAAACACAAACGCGGTTAAGAATATAAAAACTCCGATGATGAGAAAAGACAGCTTATAAAAATATCCGTTATTCTCCAAAACAATCCCCCACATTAACACAATGACCGCAGACATACTGACAGGTAGTGAGACGTTTTGAGTTGTCGCACTGTATTTCGGATACGAGTATCAACCCGCCGCCTGTTTGTACGGTAAAACCTTCTTTTGTAATTTCAAGTATTGTGCCGGGTTTTAACTCGGGCGTTTTTGTTTCGTTTAATATTCTGGTTTTCCAGATGCGCATTCTTTCTCCTTTAAAGAACGAAAAAGCTCCAGGCCATGGATTTGTTCCGCGGACGAGATTGTGTATTTGTCTCGCTGTTGAATTCCAGTCAATCTTGCCGGTCATGCCGGTGATTCTTGAAGCAAAAGTAACTTCCGATTCATTTTGGGGAATCCGTTCAATAGTTCCTTCTTCAATTTTGCGGATTGTCTTTATCAACAGTTCGGCACCAAGTACAGACATTCTGTCGTGAAGCTGTCCTGCTGTCATGTCGTCATTAATTTCTATTTCCTCCTGTAGCAGAATATCGCCTGCGTCCATCTTCAAAACGGTCATCATTGTGGTAATTCCGGTTTTTTTCTCGCCGTTTATTATTGCCCAGTTAATCGGCGCAGCTCCCCTGTATTTCGGAAGCAAAGACGCGTGTACGTTAACCGTTCCGTACTTTGGTATATTAAGTACATCCGTTGTTAAAAACTGACCGAAAGCGCATGTTACAAAAAGGTCCGGATTTTTTTCGGCCAATTTCCTGACCGCGGATGGTTCCCCGATTTTTTCAGGCTGGAATACCGGTAATCCTTTTGACATAGCAAACTGCTTCACAGGCGGGCAGCAAACTTTATAGCCCCTGCCTTTTGGTTTGTCGGGCTGTGTAACAACCATTACAACTTCGTATTTGCTGTTAACCAAACTCTCAAGACTTGGAACGGCAAACTCAGGCGTTCCCATGAAAACTATACGCATAATAGGTATCCTTCTTTTTGTTTATTATTATTCCGGTGAATTATCATTATCAGGCTCTATGAACCTGATTACTTTATCTTCAAAAAGGATGCCGTCGAGATGATCGGTTTCATGGCTCAATACCCTCGCAAGCATATCCGTACCTTCTATCTTCCGCGGCTTACCTTCCCTGTCAAGGGCCTCGACAACAATTTTCGCCGGCCTTTTAACTTCACCCCATATACCGGGTATACTGAGGCACCCTTCCACTTCAACCTGTTCACCGGATTCACTTATTATTTCAGGATTTATAAGTACCATCGGGCCTTCCCCGATATCAATGACAACAACTCTCTTAAGTATTCCGACCTGCGGTGCCGCAAGGCCGATCCCGTTTGCGTTGTACATTGTTTCTATCATATCGTCAATGAGTTCCTGCAGCTTTTTGTCTATTTTATTAACCGGTTTGCATTTTTTTCTTAATACATCGTCTCCCTTTGTTCGTACCTGTCGTATTGCCATATATTTTCAACCCTTTCATTTACGGTAGATTATTATATGCCAGAAACCCGCACAAACAAATAAATTAGAAATCTGTGATTTCGGTAACGGGTGAGGTTATTATATCATATTTGAGGGATTTATATCCACCGATACGGTACAATCCTTATTGCCCTTTTTATTATATGAATCATTCACCCATTCAAGTATTCCGCCAAGTTTTTTTATTGACGGGTGTTTCAGCAAAATGCGCCACCTGTACCTGCCCTTTATTTTCGAAACGGGAGAAGGAGCAGGCGCGGACATAAGCACGCCGCGGTTTAGTTCCGGATTGCGGGTAATATCAATATGGATTTGTTTGGCCAGCTTTTCTACGTTGTCCTTATCCTTCCCCAAAACAAGTATCAGGCCGAACTGATAAAACGGCGGCAGTTTCAGTTCATTCCTGAGTTTTATTTCGTGACTGAAAAACTCGTGGTAATCCTGCCTTAATGCGGCCTGGATACTGTAATCCTCGAGATTATATGCCTGGAGTACTACTCTTCCGTGTTTGCCGGCTCTTCCTGCCCTGCCGGCGGCCTGTGTTATAAGCTGAAAAGTCCGCTCACTCGCGCGGAAGTCTCCTGTTCCAAGGAGGCTGTCAGCCGACAGGATACCGACGAGCGTAACGTCGGGAAAATCGTGCCCTTTTGCGACCATCTGCGTTCCGACCATTACATCGATCTTTTGTTTACTGAAAGCATCCAGAACCGTTTGATGCCCCCTTTTCCCTGCGGTAGTGTCAAAATCCATTCTTATCACCGAAAACCCCGGTTCCGTCGACGAAACAACCTCTTCGACCTTTTGCGTACCGAGGCCGAACGGCTGTAATTTATCGCTTTTGCAGGACGGACAATTGCCGGGAAGAACCGAACTGTAGCTGCAGTAATGGCAGACAAGCCTGTTTTCAGGACGGTGCCACGTCAATGAAACGCTGCAGTATGGGCACATCGCTATAAAGCCGCACTTTCTGCATAATATAAAGTTTGAATACCCCCTGCGGTTTATGAACAGAATCGCCTGTTCCCCGGCTTCCTTGTTCTTTCTCAATTCTCGGATAAGGACGCTGCTTAACTCGTTTCTCGCTCCCCTGTCCATTTCTTCACGCATATCCACAGGTATTATTTCAGGAAGCGGATGTTTGTTCGTCCTTTCTTTCATTTCGACAAGGGTTATTTTTCCCGTTTTCGCCCGCCAGTAATTCTCAACGGAAGGTGTCGCGGAACCGTACAACAGGACCGCGTTATGAATTTTGCAGCGCGCGGCGGCTATAGTTCTTGCGTCATACTTCGGCGTTCTGTCCGATTTATACGTGGACTCGTGCTCTTCGTCTATAATAACAATGCCGATATCGGAAAGCGGCGCGAATATTGCTGAACGCGCGCCTACAACGACTCTTACTTTACCGTTTCTTATCTTTTTCCACTGGTCATACCTCTCGCCCATTGAGAGACGGCTGTGGATAACGGCAATACTGTCCTTAAACCTTCCCATAAGCTGCGATACCATCTGAGGTGTAAGCCCTATTTCAGGCACAAGCATAATCGTGTTTTTGTCTTTTTTCAAAACCTCTGCGATAACCTGCATGTATACTTCGGTCTTTCCACTGCCGGTTATTCCGTGCAGTAAGATTTCGTGGAATGAACCGGATTCGATTTTTTCACGTATCGCGTCCAGGGCTTTTTTCTGTTCCGCTGTCGGTGTTTTTGGCTCGGAAATACAAACTTCAAGTTCATCGGCAGGGTTTCTTTCAACAGCTTCTTCTAAAAACGATATATACCCTTTTTTCTCCATGTTTTTCAATACGGCGTTTGAAAACCCGAGTATGTTAAGTTCATTTACCGCGACCGCGCCTTCATCGTACAGTATTTCCATGATCCGTATATAGTTTTGGTTTCTAATTGAATTGTCACGGACAAGCTCCTGGAATACATCGGATTCAACAGCCGGAAACGCGACTTTTACGGTCTTTGAACTGGCTTTAAATTGAAAGCTGTTAACTATTTTTATCGCGCCTTTATTTTCAAGAGCAGCAATAAGCTTTTCAACGGGCATTTGGACTATATCACGAAGTTTGTCTATTTTCATCCTCCCGCCGTTCCCGGCAATTATATCGGTGAGCTTTTTTTCCTCCAATGACAGGCCTTCACATACTTCGGTGTTTAAAACCGCCTCGTCGCTGTATAAAAGCGAAAGACCGGAAGGAAGCATGCACCTTATCGCTTGATCATATGTACACACATAACGTTTTTTCATGAAATGGCTTAATAAAATTAAATCGGGCGTTAAGACAGGCGTTTCATCAATCACCTGGCCTATCTGCTTCAGCTCTTTGTAATCGCTTTCCGCTTTAACCTCCATTACAAAAGCTTCCCTCAAACGGCGGCTGTTTCCGAACGGAACAAGGACGCGCACTCCCGGCCGTACTAAAGCTTCCAGGTTCGCGGGAACGATATAATCATAGAATTTATCATATTCTCTTGTGCTGTTCGCAATTACAACAGAAACAAACATAAAGCACCTCTCTTTCATTTTACATGAACGGGTACCAGATTTAAAGAGGCACAATTAAGACGATTTATATGGTTGGGCTTCATGTTGTTTCAGGCCGAAAAATAAAGTATAATTATAAAAACATAAACGTATGGAGGAATTTGTTATGGAATACACATACGGCGGGTTTCACTCGTCTGTCTCACGTCCGGAGCTAAAAAACCGCGCAAAAGCGGCACTTTCCGGTAAGTGGGGAAGCGCTGTCCTGGCAATGCTTATCTTTGTTCTGCTTCAAATGGGCTGCGGAATTATCCCTGTTCTCGGTGCAATAATACTGGTGCCTCCGCTTCAATTCGGGCTTGTTATTTTCTTTATCAGGTTCTTCCGACATGGTGAAACCGAATTGGAAAACCTGTTCAAAGGATTTGACATGTTTGGGAAAGCCCTTGCAGTTTATTGGCTTTCGCAGCTTTATATTTTTCTTTGGTCACTTTTATTTATTGTGCCCGGGATCGTAGCATCATACAGTTATTCACAGGCTATGCTGATATTGTATGATAACCCGGAAATAACCGCTTCCGAAGCTATACGCCGGAGCAAGGCGATGATGTACGGGAACAAGATGACGTTGTTTATTCAGGATCTGAGCTTTTTAGGCTGGTTTATCCTTTCGGTGTTTCCCGGGTTTTACATAGGCTTTCTCTGGTCGATGCCGTATTATCACATAACCCGTATAGCTTTCTATGACAATCTTTTGGAGTCAGCAGGTATGGGCTATAACAGCAGCCAAGGCATTTAATAAAAAAGTCCCGTAACAACGGGACTTTTTATTTTTATAATTATAAAAACCATATTCATAACCTGCATATCAGCTTGCCGGATGAAGTCAACCCCAGGCCGAAACGCCGTACCCGCTGTCTACAGGTTTACGGCAGGGCTTATTTTTATACTTGTTACATAGTCAGGAATATCCTTTATATTTCCGCTTACAGAAAACATAAAACGGATATTGAATTGCTCAGATAAAAGCTTTACTTTGTCAAAAAAGGTTTTATAATCGGGGTCCTTTTCCAAAACAGCGTCAAGCCGGTCAACATATACAGCTACAATATCAAAATTCGCGGCAATCATACCGCTGATAAAGCCGTAAAAGGAGTACAGGTTGTCCACCGGGAAATCCCGAACATTTACAAGACGAATTTGATGCTTCAGCCCGGTAATCAGTTTATTTCCCGTGTCGATGAACACTATTTCGCCCTTGCAGTCATTCAAAAAACTGTGGGCATCATCGACAAGATATCTGGTCTTTCCAACACCTTTGCCGCCGTGCACGACCTTTATCATAAGCTACCCGCCTTTCATCCGCTTTCTTCCTGTTTATTGACAGCGTTATTAACCTTGCTGACCTCCATTTTAGATATTGAAACCTCGTAAGCAGTCCTTTCCTCCACGGTTCCGTCCGGCAATTTCTTTTGATACTGCCTGCTTTGGATTCTTCCCCAAATCCTGATATTATCACCGATTTCGAGATGGCTTGCAAAACGAGCGTTCCTTCCCCACGCAATGCATGGGATATAATCGGATTTATTATACGCCCGGTTAACCGCAAGAAGGATGTCCGATATTTCCCTTCCGAACGGGGTTGTGCGGTAAATAGGTTTTTTGCATATAAACCCGTTAAGGAAAATGCTGTTCGGAACCCGCGTTTCATCTATTGAGTCGGATACAACAATATCTCTGGCAAAAACTGTAAGCATCAGCTTATGCTTTGAAGAACTGTTGTAATTGTTATAGCTTCTGAACTGGCCGTCTATGACGATTGTCCTGCCTTCGCGGATCTCGTCGAGCGGTATCAGCCTTTCAGAAAACATTACAGGAATGAAATCATATGTATCGCTGAGCCTGGGTACCTTTACTGTAACCAGATAAAACCCCTCGCCATATATTTCATGGCTGAATGACGGTTCGGAATAAATAACACCCGACAAATTTGCGCTGTTATTTTCCATGAAGCTTCCGGACATGGATAAACCCACTCCTCTCTGTCTTTCGTATATAAAATCAATTCATCTCATGTTATGCTTATTCCGCATAATATGTTTTTAGAAGTTTTCTTTCTATATTTATATAAACTTACATTCATACAAACCTTTTAGGCTGTCAGCCCGTTCAATAAAAGTTTATTCATGCGGCTGTCAGGCAAACCCAATTGATGTTTATCCATGTCAAAACGAAACGTTTATTCCGCTATTTATTTAATGCTGTTTTTAAGCAAATATTTACTATTGGCAGATAATTCTATTATATAGCTAGAACAATTGTTTCGCAACGTTTTTGTACTTTTTTGTCGAATTTGGCCTGACAAAAAAGTAAATTACTGAAGTAAATTCAGCTTATTCATATCTATATCATTCATTACGGCAAACGATGCAGCCGCGAGGATGCTGTACGGATCGTCCGACGTATTCCTGAGGTTGACAACAAACTCCTGCGGTTCGATTATATTGCCGTTTGTCGATATCAAACCTTCCCTTATGCAGCACAGGAATTTCCCGTTTTCAAAAGGCTCACCCGTACTCGACGTTGTAATAATTGAGTCCGAACTGAAGCCGTAAAATAAAAGCCTACCTTTTTCTTCATCGGTAAAATTTGAAGGTTTTATTATATCACTGTTTAAAATAAGTACCATTTTACTGAATAAATGTCTTAAATCACGTTTATTTTTTGAATAAATAGCCTTCCAATCGGTATAATCATTAACTATCAACGTATTTAGAGGAAGTGTGCGAAGGGCTTTGCCGACATCACGGGGTTTGATTCTGATAACAAGAATTTCGGTTTCTATCTGGATTAATGCCGATAAATAATCATTCCACAATTGTTTGTTCTTGAAGCGGTGTGCATACTCGGAAAAGCTGACCTTCTTATTCACAGCATTAAGAAAGTATTTAATCGTATCGATAACCTCTTGTGTACGATCATTCTCCAGTATACCTGAAATATGCATTTATTCTCTCCCCAGTGCGGCATACCGTAAAACCGGTTAAACAAACCGACAGTACGGCTGGTTCATAACCTTAACCACACTGTATAAATAAATTGATTGCTTAATAAGCCGTTACTATCTTTTGCAATATTCCTTTTAGCTATGCAAAGCCGAAAATGACCGGTCTTTAATACGAAATGCTTCTAATCATACCGTAAATGCTGAAGCCGGATTAATGAACACAGCGTTCAATTTGCTTGGTTACAATAGGCTATACCAGGCTGTACTGTAATGGAGCTAAATGCCGTAGACTATATAGAGATTTGCGGCTGCGTTTGGCATATATGAGAAATACGAGATAATCTAAACCGCTTCGGTAATTTCGATTTGTTCATCATCTACAGGGCGAAGAAGCGGGATGACTTCATCCGGATTATCGGAAAAAAGCCATTTTTCGATGTTTTCATCATCTATTATCACGGGCATCCTGTTGTGTATGTTGCGTACTTTGTTGTTAGCTTCGGTTGTAAGGATCGTAAAGGCCGGATATAACACCGAATCATTTTCATTTTCCCTGAAAAACCAGTATAAACCCGCCATGTAAAACAATCTGTTCCCGACTGTTATTAAATGCTTTATTTTTCTTGTTTTCTCACCGGATTCTTCTTTTTTCCATTCATAAAAACCTGATGCGGGAATAACGCATCTTCTTTTTCTGAACGGCTCTCTGAACAATGGTTTTATATGAGCTGTCTCGCTTCTTGCGTTAATAATCAACCCGCAGCCCTTCCAGGATGGAAAACCCCACTTAACGGCATGGACTTCCCTTTTTCCCTTACCCGGCGTAATGACGGGAACGGTATCCCCGGGAAAGATCTCGCCGTATTTTTTCAGCAAGGACCTTTCGACTTCGGCTACAAGCTTTGTAAAATCATCCATTTCCTTTTCCGGAACATAAAACCGGCCGCACATAAAAAGCACATCCTTTTACAAAAAGCGTATTTGCCCGCTGTATATCAGCACAAGGCGGGCGCCCTCATACGTCTTGTTATATTTTAACAGGGCGCCTTATTCTTTTCAATTCTTTTATATAACGCTTCGATTGCCTGCAAATACTATATTCCGACTTTCCGAGTTATTTTACAGTTTTATTTCCAACCATAACAAGAATGCCGTATCTTTTCCATGCTCCGACTCTACACCATACTCTTTTCTCTTATACTTTACAAAAATGTTTGGGAAGGTGAAAATCACGATACTCTTCTAAAATAACCTCATCTTTTTATTAACCGCCGTTTAATGCGTTCCTCCTATACGGTAGTCATCGCTTGAGCGTTTGTCCGTGTCGTAGAACACGATATCACCATCCCTTAAGGTGAATACCGCGCCGTAATAATCGGTTTTTTCATACAGGAAGCCTTCCCGTAAAAACATATTGCACCTGCAAGCGCCCCAATAGCTTAATACAGGGTTGTCGAAATCCCCGTTTTTCACTGTTTCGATACGGAAATTAACTATGATATACCCGTCCCTCAGCCAGAAGCTTTCTTTGCCGTCAAGCCCGTTGTGCGTCCTGCCGTATTCTATGACATCAAAACCCTGTTCAACAGTGAACAGGTCATTCGGCAGGTAGTATTCACCGTACCATTTCTGCACTGACTTTATAGAGTCGTTAATGTTAATTTCGTTCGGAAGGTTTTGCTTTGCCCCGATGTATGTTCGCTGTGCTTCAGAAAGGCTTATATGGTCAAAGCGCCCTATTCCGGCATTCCTGTTTTTAAACGCGTATCCGTCTATTCCAAGTATCAGCGCTGTATCGGTTATTTCATCCTCCGGAACATTCCTGTATAAATCGCCGAGCTTCATATATTTTATATTGTTAACATTTCTCGGATCATCGGGTGATATCTTTACGAAATAGTTCATCTTACCGCCGAAACTGTCATGATACCATAGATCAACTTTTCTTCGGCCTGTGCCGTCTTTTTTCACAAACCAGAACTCCGGCGTTATGCTTATATAATCATTATTGCCGTAATAACCTCCGATTGTAATGAGGTCGAACTTAAATGAATAGCCTGTTTTTAACACGCCCCTGTTCTGATATAACAGATGGCTTCCCTCGATAAGCGGAAGAGTGAAAACCGGTGATATTCCCCTGTTATTTCCTTCTTCGTCTTTTGATCCGACATAGTAATAGTTTCCGGTATGCGTGGCCGAATCCTTACTTACCCTGAAAACATCCCGCCACAGCATATCGGACACATCCGTTATCCTGAAACCGTATATCCTTCCGGTTACTTTTACCGGAATCTCACAATACGCGACATAGTTTGATATGTCGGTATTGGCGTGCTGCTGTTCCTTATCCGTTCCTGGCGCGTTAACGGCAATCTCTCGGAATTTGACGGTATAATCGCCTTCCGGTACCCATGCAGGTATACAGATATCGATTTCATCGGACACGTTTATCGGGATCGTATGCCATGTGTCCTTTTCGACGAAACGTGAAGGATCGGGTTTATCGGTCCCGGCATACACATCGAACGGGAAAAGTACCTGCCTTTCGGCGGTGTACTTCCTGCAGTCCATACTGCCTCCCGGTGTGTTGTTATAGCCAGGTATATCAAGATGCGTCCCGGTCGTATAAAGCGCGATTTTCGAAGGTCTTCCCAAGACAACGGTTATTCTGCTTTCATCAGGATTCAGTGATTGATCGTTTTCCTTATCATCATAAAAATTAACATTGCACACGACAGGTGTATGAACGGTAACACTGTTTATTGAGGGTATTGAATAATCTATCTCGCTTTCATATACCGGATTTATCGTATCGGTAACGCGCTTGTAGCAAATTGAGCCGCTACTGCCATGGATTCCGTTCAGTATATTATCCGGTATTGTATTGTTGTTCCTGAAAAAAACGTTATTCCCGCATACAGGAGCTATCGGAATTTTTGCCGGGTCTTTTGCATCCCCCGTGTTCGTAACCGTATCATCAAGTATTGTTAATCCGTTAAATTCGAGTAAATCGTTTTTCACACGGTACTGTGGTATTCTGCTTTCTATTATTGAACCGGCGTTTGAGATTCCAGGTACCGAAGGTTTCATTTTTCCGCCGTCAAGATATCCGTCATTGACTTCAACTACATAGCAGGCAGCGTTCGAATCATATTTAATCGTTCCGTACGACTTTGCGTCACTTAAAGGGTTATTCAAAACATGTTCATCGGTGTCTGCGCTATGTGATATCGATATGTTCGGAACACTTATTCCGGACGCGGCAATTTTAATGCTACCTCCCGGCAGCGCGTTGTTTGACACCGTTACGCTTTCGGGTATGAAAGCCTCGAAATGATCAATTGTCCAATATGAATACCTCCTTGTAATTTCGTAAATGTCCGAATATGTGACAACGGTACCTGTTTTTTCGATCCAATTTGAAACCCATACTTTGTGTCCCGGGCACGAATCGTTTATGCCGTCACCATTGGTATCCCTGCACCCTTTATATGTATGTCCCGGGCAATTGTCTTTTACGCCGTCGCCGTCCGAATCATCGCAGTAATTTCCGGATGCATGGAAAAACGCGCCCGAGCCGCAGTGTTCCGTTTTGTATTTGCCGTGATCCTCCTGCCATTTAAGGTGCCATGTCTTTTTCACTTTCACGTGCTCTGTTTCCGAATGCGTATGTTCGGTATATGAAACGTCAAACAGGTATTCGCGTGCTTCTGCGTTCACATACAGGCTTTCACGGACGGGTATGCCCTGCTCAACATCAAACTTCTCATTTCCGCGCTCGTCTGCTTTGATAACGCATTGTGCGCCAGGTTCCATTAAAGAATCGGTTTGTTGTGATGTACTGCTGGATACTTTTGAAGCTGGCGGAGCAGGTGTTGGTGCCACTGTTGGCGTTACGGACGGTGATGGTGTAATTCCTCCCGAAGCATAATAATCTATGCGGATCGGATACCAAAACCTGATTGAAACAGCACCGGCGCTGGCAAAGGTTCCGTAACCGATACGGATATCGTCAGTTGGTTCGTCCTTTGTTTCAGGCTTGGTTACGGTAACGAGATAGCCCGGTACAAGCATTCCGTCTATATCTTTTATATATTCGTATTCTATTGTACGCCTGTCATAATAAAAAGGATCGGGAGGATACCCGACGCCGCGATTAACAGCGCTTTCGCGGTTAAACAGCGAGTATGAAAGGCTGCCAAAGCCGGGGCGGACAAGAGGGATTCTGTGGGGATAAGGAAAATGTAATTTATTTGGAAACACTATATCTGTACAATTTAATTTTGGTAATGCCCGAATAGTTGTTTTTTCATCAGTAAGTATGTATTCTGGTTTTTCAGGCAGATCTGAGGGCAATCCTTCCGGCAGCGGATCATAATTGAAAAAGTTTTCAATAATGATATCGCTGCCGCTGTGCCTTATTGTTTCACCATCTATATTTAATACAGGGGTTACGGTTTTTCCGTCATTAATCGCATCAATAACAACCTCTGGGTGATCTATTGTATATTCGAGTACAAATCTGTTTTCATAGATTTTATTCATTAAAAAGCTTTGGGTTGTCCAATTTTTAGCGGTCGCTTCTGAGTCATATATTATTATTTCATTTAAACCACTGCTTGTCCTTGTTGTAGCTTTCCAATAACCGCCGGAGTAATGCCAGAATTCAATGAGGTTCCACCCGCCGGCGGTTGCTATATGTTCCCCGGCATCTTCGGGCACTGTGCCGGTAGGTAATTCTTTGAAAGAATCGGCTTGTGCGGCTTGCTTTAAGTATGGAAATATTACAATAACTGAAAGTAATATTAAAAATAGCAATGTTTTTTTTACCATTCAAAGAACACCTCTGTATCAAATGGTATATCTATGGAGTTTCCTCCAACAGAATCGTAACGGCTGTATTCGCTTGTTGTAAAAGATATAATAAGTCTTCCCCCGTCAATGTTTGTGTTTGAAGTTTTTATTTCACAAATTAAAACAAGTTCTTCAATATTTTCTTTATTTGTATAAAGAGGTTTGTCATACGAATTGCCGGGACTGGGCAGCGACTGCTCGGGAGAAAATCCACTGCTTCTGACGAAATATCCCCTTCCCCAAAAACCATCATCATCAGGTTCCTTTGTTGAAGTATGGATAGTATAAACCCATTCAAACCCATCCGGCAGTTCGGGCACATAACCTTTAACCCTTGCTTTCCCTTCGTGCTCGTAGAACCTAAGATACTTCAAGGCTATATGAACAAATTCCTCGGCTTTCATAATCTTCATCGCGCCGTTGCCCCATATATCTGATTCAGGATCAAACCTTACACCTTCTATTTCAACAACTCCGCTTCCGAGTTCTTTCTTTTCAGGTCGTTCAAGCTCCGAAACGGGTACAGGCGTCGGGCTTGGGTTCACTGCAGACGGAATACTTACTCTTTTCCTTGCGGACGGGTCTAAAATTCTCCTTATTACCGCTACTGCCTCCGCCCTTGTTAAAATATTCTCCGCTTTGAATTCACCATCCGGATAACCTGTTATTATACCGAGGTCATAGCATTTAACAACACCGGTCTTCTTGCTGTTTGGAACATTTTTATAGTCCTTTATCAACTCACATATAACGAGCGGGTCCCTGTATTCTTCCGGTTTTATTATCTTGCTTAAGGCCCTTGCCGTAAAAAGCGCCATTTCGCCCCTGTTTATCGGCTGCTTATACATATAGTACGGGTCTTCAAACATTTCCGGCGTATGATAAATATCCTCATCAGGCACTACATAACCTTCTTCTATTGCTTTTTCGATA
>Ga0209537_1000958_pt1 | contig 33937 bp, 29 predicted proteins | sample BioPla4DNA1_FD_187698 | JGI IMG/M metagenome (GOLD analysis project Ga0209537, IMG submission 187698) | Biogas fermentation microbial communities from Germany - Plant 4 DNA1 (SPAdes) (version 2) | ecosystem: Engineered > Bioreactor > Anaerobic > Digestate | place: Bielefeld, North...
TTTTGCTTACCAAGCTTGGAAAACCTTGCAAAATCCATAACCTTTCCGTCAATTGGAGTATAATCTATTTTGAAATCCCCAGTATGTACAATATAACCATGGGGAGTATGTATAGCTAAAGCACAGGAGTCTGCAATGCTATGACTAACTCTTATAAACTCAACGGACAACTTATCAAACTTTAATACATCACCGGGCTTTACAACATTAAGCTCACAATCAGAAAGAATGTTATGTTCTATTAGTTTATTTTCTACCAAACCTAATGTTAATTTTGTGCCATAGACAGGCACATTTATTTGCTTTAATACGTAAGGTAAAGCTCCAATATGATCTTCATGACCATGAGTTAACACTATAGCTTTAACTTTCTCCTTATTTTCAATTAAATAAGAAACATTAGGTATAACTAAATCTACCCCATACATCTCCATATCAGGAAAAGCCATTCCACAATCAATTACTATAATTTCTTCCTGATATTCAATAACCGTAATATTTTTTCCTACTTCTCCTAATCCCCCTAAAGGGATTACTTTAACCTTATTATTTCTTTTCATATTTCCCCTTTCTTGTCACTTTAGTATTTTAATTTAGTCTATTCTTATTATCCCATAACTTTTGATCCTTTTCTAACACTTTTTAATCTTTCTTGTCAGTATTATCTTTCTATAGCTTTACTAAAGATAATTATATAGCTAAACCCTGATTATTATCAGGGTTTAAAGCTACTTATACCAAAGCAACAACTTCTATTTCTATTACCGCATCCTTAGGAAGTCTTGAAACTTCAACACAGCTTCTAGCCGGAGGATTTTCTTTAAAATATGTAGCATAAACTTCATTCATTGCAGCAAAATCATTCATATCCTTTAGAAATACCACAGTCTTTACTACCTTATCCATAGAGCTGCCTGCTTCTTCTAATATTGCCTTTACATTTTCTAAAGATCTTTCTGTAGCCTTTTTTATATCAGTTATTAACTCTCCACTAACAGGATCTAGTGGAATTTGTCCTGAGGTATATACAAAATTACCTACCTTAATAGCTTGTGAATAAGGTCCTATGGCTCCTGGAGCTCCCTTTGTACTAATTACTTCTCTCATATTAGTCCCTCCTATTTTAAATTATTTTTACTATATTATCTTTTATATAAAAAGAACTTTCCTTCAATTCCCAAATATCTTTATTTAGCTAGATACATTATATATAACAAGAGCTAGAATGCCTATAAATCATATATATAATATCATATATTTTATAAATATAAAAATATTAAAAAAAATATCCTATACGAATAATTCATATAGGATAATTAACCCTCTTCATTATTATTAAATTTTCATCTTTTTATAGATATCTGACAACCTATCTAAAGCACTAATTAAGGTTTCATCTTTTTTTGCAAAATGTAATCGTATTAGATGATTCACATTTTCTTTGAAAAAGCTAGATCCTGGTACCGCCGCTACCCCTACCTGTCGGGCCATCCTTTCACAAAAGTTTAAATCACTACTGTAGCCAAATTCACTTATATCCACCAACACATAATATGCTCCTTGAGGTTCTGTATAAGTAAGTCCTATATCTTTAAGCCCATGCAAAAACAAATTCCTCTTGTGGGTATAATGTTCCTTTAACTCTTGGTAATATTCATCTCCAAAATTAAGTCCTACAGTGGCAGCCTCCATTAAAGGAGCCGCGGCCCCAACAGTAAGAAAGTCATGGACCTTCTTAACTCGATCAATAATATTTTCATTGGCAATTACATAGCCCAGTCTCCAACCGGTGATAGAATAAGTCTTAGATAAGGAACTGCAGATAATGGTTCTCTCCTTCATTCCAGGTAAAGAAGAAATATAAATATGTTTATAATTATCATAAATAATATGTTCATAAACTTCATCGGTAATTACATAGATATCATATTTAATAGCTAAATTTGCGATTGTTTGCAGTTCCTTTCTTGTAAAAACTTTGCCACTGGGATTTGAAGGATTGCACAATATCATAGCTTTCACGCCTTGCTTAAAGGCATTTTCAAGCTCATCAGCATCGAAATTAAAGCTAGGTGGCTTAAGAGGTACATATATTGGCTGGGCACCGGATAGTATAGCATCGGCACCGTAATTTTCATAAAAAGGAGAAAAGATAACTACCTTATCTCCTGGATTAGTTACAGACATCATTGCTGACATCATAGCTTCTGTGCTTCCACAGGTTACTACAATTTCCTTATCTGGATCTACTTTTATTCCAGAAAATCGTTCCTGCTTTCTTGCCAGTGCCTCCCTGAAATTTTGAGCGCCCCAAGTCAAAGCATATTGATGGGGCCCTTCCGCTGCTACTTCTGCTAAGCGTTTTGTTAGAGGGGCTGGTGGTTCAAAGTCTGGAAAACCTTGAGAAAGATTAATAGCTTTGTACTGATTTGCAATTCTAGTCATTCTTCGTATAACTGAATCGGAAAAATTAACTGTTCGTTTACTTAATTCCTGCATCTGGCGCCCCTCTCTCTTGCTTTAGTATTGTCATTTTATTATTCCCAAGCTGCAATATATGCTCCTTTAAATGTATCTGCAAATATCTCTTTTACAGCATCTGACTGATAAGCTTCTACAATTTTCTTATAAATTTCGTTGTCTGCATCTTCTGTTCTAGCTGCAATTAAATTCACATAATTCTTTCCTGTATAAATTTTCACATCATCTTGGAAAATTGCATCTTTTCCAGGATTCAATCCATTATCTAAAGCATAGTTACAATTGATAACTGCTGCTGCTACATCAGGAAGTAAAGAATACACATTAGCTGCATCTACTTCAACTAGTTCTATGTTTAACTTGTTCTCAACTATATCAGTTTTGTCAGGACTATCTCCTGCATTAGGATCTAACTTTATCAAACCTGCTGCTTCTAATACCTTAAGAGCACGACCTTCATTTGTTGCATCATTTGGAACAGCTATCTTTGCCCCCTGCCCTATTTCACTAACATTGGATACCTTGTTAGAATAGATATTCATTGCTGAAATAAAGGTATCTCCAATGGATTTAATTTTATAACCATTGTTCTTAATTTCCTCATTTAGGAATACATAGTGCTGGAAGGCATTTAAATCAGTTTCACCATCATTTAAGGCTCTATTTGGTGTTGAATAGTCTGTAAAAGTAACCAGTTGAATTTCTACCCCTTCCTTTGCTAATTCTTCAATTACAGGATCCCACATTTCATTGGACTCTCCTACTACTCCTACCTTAACTACCTTTTTATCACTTTTATCCTTTTTAGTTTCCTCTGACTTTCCACAAGCTGTAGCTGTTGTTAAAACAAATACTGATAATAAAGCGGCAATAATATTTCTTTTTTTCATAAGACACTCTCCTTTTATATTATATTATTTCGATAGGTTTTATAAGGTTAATGCTATTTCGTAATTTTCTTTCAAAGTCTCACAGGATGCATTAAAGGCAACCCACTCCTCTTTTGTCATGTTTAATTCAATAATTTCCTCTACTCCATTGATTCCAAGTACTGCAGGAACTGATGCATAGACATCATATTGTCCATACTCCCCTTGTAAAAGAACAGATACTGGAAGAATCCTTTTTTCATCTCCGAAAATAGCTCTGGTGACCTCTGCAATGGAAGCACCGATACCAAACTCTGTAGAGCCCTTTCCTCCAAGAATCTTCCATCCACCTGCCCTAGCTTCTGCAGCTATAGCATCCAAATTTAGCTTTCCATACTTTTCAGGCTTTTCCTTCATCAGCTCTAAGAGCGGCTTACCTGCTATAGTAATAGTAGACCAGGGTACCATTTGGCTCTCCCCATGCTCTCCAAGAGCATAGGCATATATAGACTTTTGATCAATTCCTATATGTTCTGCAATAGCTCTTCTAAGTCTGGCAGAATCTAATGTAGTGCTAGTAGAAATAATCTTATTTGCAGGATAATCAAGTTTTTTCTGAATATAGTGTGCTACCACATCTGCTGGATTAGATATACTTAATATTATTCCTGAAAAACCTGACTCCTTTATTTTTACTACTACATCCTTTATTATTTCAATAGTATCTCTTAAAGTATCCATTCTAGTTTGCCCCTTACTCATATCTGGAAGAGGTCCCGGTGCTATAACCATAAGATCCGCATCCTTTGCATCACTGTAATCACCAGCTTTTACATCTACGTGATGTGGAAGATATACAGTAGCATCAAATATGTCAAGGGCTTGAGCCTTTGCCTTTTCTATATCTGTATCAATATATACAATCCTTTCTGCCAAAGCTTGAGAAGCTAGCGCATATCCTGCATGAGAGCCAACATGTCCTGCTCCAATAATAATAACCTTTCTTGGTGTTAAAGCCATCTCTTTCGCCTCCTTTGCAGCCTATCTTTAATGAGCGCTTTTCTTAGCAATTATATTACCAATAATCTGTATCACTGTTACTAAAACCACCAGTACAATAACAGAAACATAGGTAACATCTATCTGATTTCTCTGATATCCAAATCGGATTGCAAAATCTCCAAGTCCACCTGCTCCTACGGCACCGGCCATAGCTGTTAATCCAATAAGGCTAATAGCTGTTATAGTTGTAGCTCTTGCAATTCCTGAAATGCATTCTTTTAGATAAACTCTAAAAATAATTTCTATAGGTCCTGATCCCATAGATTGGGCTGCTTCAATTAAACCTGGATTAATTTCTGATAGGGCTGCTTCAATCTGTCTTGCGAAAAATGGTACCGTACCAACTATCAATGGTACAATTGCTCCCTTCACACCTATAGCAGTTCCCATAATCTTTCTAGTAAATGGAATTAAAGCTGCCAAAAGAATAATGAAAGGTATAGAACGGAAAAAGTTTATAACCTTGTCCAAAATTTGATATACAAAAGTATTTTGAAGAACTCCCCCCTTCTTCGTTACTATTAAAACAACTCCTAAAATCAATCCTAATACAAAGGATATAGAACCAGACCAGGCTAACATTTGCAAGGTCTCTTTTATGCTTTTGTAAAAAACAGGAATCTTATCCATTATATTAGGCATAACATCGTTTAGAAACTCTTCCATCTAATATCACCTCCACTCCAACATTTTTATCTTTTAAGTAAGTTATTGCTCCTTCTATATCTTCAGTTTGTCCCTTTATTATTGCAACAAGACCACCAATAGGATTTTCTCCTATTAGCTCAATATTACCAAAGATAATATTTATATCTAGGTTGTACAATCTTGAAACCTGAGACACCAATGCCTCTGAAACGCTTCTTTCAAGATACTTGAGCTTTACAATACATTCATCCTCTTCTATCTTTGTAATTGATACATTTTCCTCAATTAATTCATTTATCTTAGATAAATTAGAGGTACTCTCCACAAAATCTTTTGTAATTTGCTGCTTTGGATTTGCAAAGACATCAAATACGTCCCCTTCTTCTACCACTTCACCCTTTTCCATAACTGCAACCTTATGACAAATTTCCTTAACCACCTGCATTTCATGGGTGATTACTACTATAGTAAGTCCAAGCTTCTCATTTAGCTCTTTTAAAAGTTTTAATATGGATCTTGTAGTTTGTGGATCCAAAGCACTAGTGGATTCGTCACTAAGTAAAATCTTAGGATCATTAGCTAAAGCTCTTGCTATTGCTACCCTTTGCTTCTGACCTCCACTTAATTGTGAAGGATAGGCCTTAGCCTTATCTGAAAGGCCTACTAACTCTAACAAAGACTCTACCTTTTTCTTTATTTCGCTCTTCTTCATTCCACTGTACTTTAGTGGATAAGCCACATTCTGAAATACATTTCTAGAGGCAAAGAGATTAAATTGTTGAAAGATCATTCCGATTTCTTTTCTTTTTTTTCTAAGCTCCCTATTAGATAAGGCGGTCATATCTGTATCTCCTACAAATACTTTACCGCTGGTAGGTCTTTCTAATAGATTAATACATCTAACTAAAGTAGACTTTCCAGCACCAGAGAAACCTATAATACCGCATATTTTTCCTTTTTCAATATGAAGATTCACATTTTTTACTGCTTCAACAACTTTCCCTTCTGTTTTGAAGGTTTTACTAACATTTTCAAATCTTATCATGATGTCACTTCACTTCCTTTAACTTCCATAAGTTTAAGTCTAAAAAACAGGTACATGCTTATGTACCTGTTAACTAACAAAGGAAAACTAAAATCAGGTATCATAATGCGCAAATCAATTAACCATCATTTCACAGATTTCCATGAAACCACAGCTACACATGGCCATAATTTTTGTCATTGTAATCTGTTCTTTGACTAAACGCATTATAAGACTCCTTTCCAATCATTTTTATTTATATACATTAACTAAATTTCCTTGAACCAATTAACTCATAATTGAATTATACACGGTTTTTAAAAAAGGTGTTAATATACAAAATAGATAATTGGTTATAGTTTTTCCCTATAACACTTTTTCATCCTATAATACTTTTTCCCTATAATTCTTTAATTCATCTACATATTTTCTTCCCAATAGACTTAATCCTACATTCTTTCTCATTATATAACCAATGGTCATAATTTCATCGCAATCCAATGGAATTGCCTTATAATCATCTCCATTTAACTCCTCACAAATTATTCCAGAGCATAGGGTATACCCATTAAGCCCTACCATAAGATTCAACATAGTAGCTCTATCATTTACTTTAATTATTTTCTTGTAATCATAGGTGCTTAAAACTTCCTCTGCAAAATAAAATGAGTTGTACACTCCCTGTTCAAAGGAAAGACAAGGATACTCCTTCAAATCTTCCATAGTAATTAAACTTTTATTAGCTAGAGGATTCCCTTTCCATAGATATACATAGGTTTTACATTTAAATAATTCCTTAAACTCTAAATTGTTATCATTAAGTATCTTATTTATAACCTTTTTGTTAAAATCACTAAGATATAAAATACCAAGCTCACTTTTAAAGTTCTTTACATTTTCAATTACTTCATAGGTCTTAGTTTCATGTACCGCAAATTCATATTCATCCATTCCAAACTGTTTTACTAACTCAACGAAGGCTTTTACTGCAAAGGTATAATGTTGGGTTGAAACATCAAATTTCTTCTTTACACTTTTCTTCTCTACAAATCTCTCTTCAATTAGCTGATACTGTTCTACCACCTGCCTTGCATAACCAAGGAATTCCTCTCCTTCTACAGTCATAGTAATTCCACGATTAGTTCGTCTAAACAACTCAATTCCAATTTCGTTTTCTAGTTCCTTAATAGAAGCAGAAAGACTAGGTTGGGAAATGAACAAGGCCTTTGCCGCCTTATTCATAGAATTGCAATCTGCAATGGTTATAACATATTTTAACTGTTGTAAAGTCATTTCTTCCTCCTTATTAAACCTGTGCTCTAATTATTTCTAAAGCTATAAGAGAGCTTTTTACTAACTCATCTACATGACTGTATTCACCTAAAGAATGTACATTATTCATACCGCAGGCTAAAACTATTCCTCTAATACCATTAAGAGCAAAGTTGTTATTATCACTGCCACCTAAAGTTGTAATCAAATCACTTTGAATAGAAAGCTTTTCACATATATCAAGGAAACGAGTTACAACTCTCTCTTCCTTATCAATATTATAAGCCACACATCCAAAGGATTCCTTATATTCTATTAATCCTCCAGTCTTTTCTGCTTCTTTCTCAAAAATTTCACGAATTTCCCTAGCTACTGCTAGGGATTTTTCGTGTTCAAGGCTTCTCACTTCTCCCTTAATTATGCAACTATCCGGTACTATATTCCTTGCCCTTCCACCTTCTATAGTGCCTATGTTAACGGTAGTATTTTCATCAATTCTTCCCATTTGAATCTGACTTATAGCTTTGGAAGCAATCATTATGGCATGTACACCTAACTCTGGAGAAAATCCTGCATGAGCAGCTCGTCCTTTTATACCTATTTCAAAGGATACTAAAGTTGGAGATTGTATGGCTGCTGTACCTACAGGTCCACTTAAATCAAAAACATAGGCCTCCTTTGCTTTTAGCCTGCTATAATCAAAAGCGGCACTACCTTGAATATATACCTCTTCTGCTACGGTAAAAAGCACCTCTATATCTCTATGGGGTATTTTTTTCTCTGCCACCGTTTCTAAGGCTTCTAAAATGCTAGCAACTCCAGAAATATCATCAGCACCAAGTACAGCCTTACCATTTCCTACAATAGTTCCATTATCCTTGATTATGGCACCTTTACCTATTCCAGGTTTTACCGTATCCATATGAGCTGACAAAAGAATAGGCTCTCCAGGAATTGATCCCTTCCAATAGCCATAAATATTTCCAGCATTTCCGCCTATCTTGCCACCACAATCATCTTCATAAACTTCAAAACCAATACCTTTTAGTTTATCTATAATATAGTCTGCTATTTGTCTTTCATGAAAAGATTCAGAATCAATAGATACTAATTCCGTAAAATACTTAATAAGTCTTTCTTTTTTTATCATTATCATCATTCCTCCTAACTTAAATGATAAATAGGACTTCATGATAAGTTCTAAATTATTTTTATTAAATAGTTTTATGATATGTTTAGTATGTTATACCTCTTTCATAGCTTTGTCAATAATTATTTCCTCGGAAATTGGATAATTTTGTTTCATACTTATTTTCTCAATTATTCCTTTTGCATAAGGTAAAAAAAAGGCCTAAAAAGGCCTTTTCTCTTAGTTAATATTAAATTCAAATTACATCAAAGAAGCAAAGTTGATCGCTTTCTGGTAATCCATTTAAACATCCAAATTTTTTAAGTAATTCCACTGTAGAATTTCCTATCTTTGCACGCTTCTTTAAATCATCTATAGAACTGAAAGGTTTTTCCTGTGCTGCTTTGAAAATACTTTCTGCAGCTACATTACCCATACCTGCTATACTGTTTAAGGCTGGCCTTAATGCTCCATCCTCAACTATGAATTTAGTAGCATGGGACTTATATAAATCAATAGGTAGAAAATTAAATCCTCTTTCATACATTTCTAAAACTATTTCTAGATCATCATACATATCCTTGTCTTTAGGTGCTGCCTGATTTCCCATCATCTCAATTTCCTGCATCTTAGCCTTAACCTTTTCTTTTCCAAAGATCATCCATTCAGCATCAAAGGCTTTAGCTCTAATACTGAAGAAAGCAGCATAATAAGCTAAAGGTATATGTACCTTAAACCAAGCTATTCTAAAGGCCATCATTACATACGCTGCAGCATGGGCCTTAGGGAACATGTATTTTATCTTTTTACAAGATTCTATATACCATTCAGGTACATTGTTTTCCCTCATCATAGCTTCAAACTTTGCCCATTTTTCAGGATCCTCCAAAGCTTTTCCTTTACGTACTGTCTCCATTATCTTAAAAGCAGTATCCGGTGGAAGACCTTGTTTAATAAGATAAACCATAATATCGTCTCTAGTACATACCGCTTCACTTATGCTTGTTATTATTCCTCCATCAATTAAATCTTTGGCATTACCTAGCCAAACATCGGTACCATGGGAAAGTCCAGATATACATATTAAATCCATAAAAGTTTGAGGTTTGGTATCTACAAGCATCCCTCTTACAAATTTAGTACCGAATTCTGGAACTCCAAAGGTTCCTACTGGAGAATTGATTTGCTCCGGTGTAACACCTAAAGCTTCTGTAGAAGAAAATATAGACATAGTTGCCTTATCATCCATAGGTATAGTTAGTGGGTCCACTCCTGTTATATCCTGTAACATCCTTATAACCGTAGGATCGTCGTGTCCTAGTATATCTAGTTTTAATAAATTCTGGTCTATGGAGTGATAATCAAAATGTGTTGTAATTATGTCTGATTCTGGGTCATCGGCAGGATGCTGTACAGGACAGAATTCATAAATTTCACGGCCCTTAGGAACAACTATTATACCACCAGGGTGCTGTCCTGTTGTTCTCTTTACACCGGTGCAGCCCTTTGCTAGTCTCATTATTTCAGCCTTATTTACATGAATACCTTTTTCTTCAAAGTACTTTTTTACATATCCAAAAGCTGTTTTTTCTGCTATGGTACCTATAGTTCCAGCCTTAAAGGTAGTTCCCTTTCCAAAGATAACCTCTGTATACCTATGAGCCCTTGCCTGATATTCACCAGAAAAGTTTAAGTCTATATCTGGCTCCTTATCCCCATTAAAGCCTAGGAAGGTTTCAAAAGGTATATCTAAACCATCCTTAGCCATTTTCTCTCCGCAAACAGGACAATCTTTATCCGGTAAGTCGAATCCAATTTTCACACCATAATCAGTAAAATCTGAGTATTTGCATTTTGGACATCTATAATGAGGTGGCAAAGCATTTACTTCTGTTATTCCAGTCATATTTGCCACAAAGGAAGAACCAACAGAACCTCTAGAACCAACTAGATATCCATCCTCATTGGATTTCCACACCAGCTTTTGAGCAATAATGTACATTACAGAGAAACCATTTTTAATAATAGAATCTAGTTCCTTATCCAATCTTGATTGAACGATTTCCGGCAATGGATCACCGTAAAGCTCATGAGCTCTTCCATAGGCAATATCTCTAATGGTTTGCTCACATCCTTCAATATAAGGAGGACATTTTTCCGGTGATATAGGACTAATTTGCTGACACATATCTGCTATCATATTAGTATTTGTAACTACCACTTCATAGGCCTTCTCTTCTCCTAAGTAAGAAAACTCCTTTAACATCTCTTCAGTGGTTCTTAAGTACAAAGGTGCCTGATTATCTGCATCTTTAAAACCTTGACCTGCTTCCAGTATACGTCTATAAATTTCGTCTTCTGGATCCATGAAATGAACGTCTCCTGTAGCAACAACCGGTTTATTTAATTTTTCACCTAAGGCAACGATTTTCTTATTAATTTCTTTTAGATATTCTCGATCTGGCACTTGCCCTTCTCTTACTAGATATTCGTTATTGCCCAAAGGTTGAATTTCAAGATAATCATAATCCTCCGCAATAGCTTCAATTTCCTCCTCAGACTTACCTAATAATATAGCTTGATACAATTCTCCTTCACTGCAAGCACTTCCAAGAATTAATCCCTCTGAATATTTTTTATATAAACTCTTAAGTATACGAGGCTTCTTGTAAAAGTAATCTACATGTGAAAAGGATACTAGCTTATATAAATTTTTTAAACCTACATAATCCTTTGCTAGAATTATTGCATGGTAAGTTTTAAGCTTTTTGTACTCCTCTTGCTTAGCTATCTCATCAGAAGCATATAACTCTATATCATCGAGGGTTTTTACCCCTCTTTCCTTAAGCATATCCAGCATTACTTTAAATACCTTAACTGTAGTGTCTACGTCATCTAATGCCCTATGAGCTACTTCCACTTTTATACCAAGGTGTTTAGCTATTCTTCCAAGCTTATATGTCTTGTACTCAGGAAATAATTCCTGTGCCAAGGACAATGTATCCACATATGTAAAATCAAATTCATAGCCTAATTCCTTAGCAACATGTTTTAAAAAGCCTACGTCAAAAGATGCATTATGTGCTACTAAAACACTATCCTTAATAAATTCCATCATTTTAGGAAATACCTGTTCTATAGTTTCTGCATCCTTTACCATATCATCAGTGATGTTTGTAACCTCTACAACTCTAGCAGGAATAGGCTTTTCAGGATTTACGAAGGTACTAAATTTATCGATAACCTTTCCATCCTTAAACTTCATTATACCTATTTCAGTAATCTTTTCTGTTACTGGTGAAAAACCTGTAGTCTCTAAATCCAGCACACAGTAGGTGGTATCAATGCTCTGTCCTTTAGAATTCATAACTGAAGGCTTTTTATCCGGTGCCAAATAGGCCTCTACTCCGTAAATAACCTTCATATTAGGGTTATCCCTTCCTAAAAGCTTATGTGCATCTGGAAAGGCCTGCACCACTCCATGGTCTGTAATAGCAATGGACTTCATCCCCCATTCCATAGCTCTCTTTATCAAATCTTTAGCACTGCTAACACCATCCATCTGACTCATCTGGGTATGCATATGAAGCTCTACCCTCTTCACTTCAGCCTTATCCATTCTCTTATTCTTCTTCAAACCATCTGTTTCAATTATTACATTAGCAATCATTTCTACTTCGCCAGAAAACTGGCTATAAGATACATTACCGGCCAATCTTACCCCTTTGGCCTTTTTAAGCCTTGACTTTACTTGACCATTATCTTCAGGCTTTAGGAAACACTTACAGGTCATAGAACTGGAACCATCATAAATATCAAAGGAAAGCAAGATTTTTCCGCTTTTTAATTCCTTAGTTTCTATATTAGATACTTCACCCTCTATAGCTACTCTACCTTCATCCGGTGTTATATCAATAATTTTTATAACCGGTGAATTAATCTTACCTTTTCTACCTAATATTATTGAGCTATCAGTATTCTTTCCATTATCTTTATTTTTTACTTCTGGTTTTTTATCTGTACTTTCTTTAGCTACCTTAGATGAAGTTTCATTTTTAGCAGCTTTAATTTGCTTTTGAGCAAGAAGCATTTCCTTTTCTTTAGCTTCTTGCATCCTTAGCAATTCCTCACTGCTTATTTTATCCACGAAGTTTATCTTATAGGTAGATCCATACATACTTTTTATAGCACTAGAAATTTTCTTATCATAGCCGAGGGACCTTAAAAATCCTGATACTGGCATCTTAAAATTGAAACTTATAACATTATTATCAATTTCATATTCACTACTATTTAATACTGCTTTCAATGCAGGATACTGCTGTCCCAAAGAAAGCATAATATTATTTAACTCTTCTTCTATAGGTTTTTTATCTATTCCTTCCGCATACTTGACAGAAATTTTAGAATCATTTAAGGCAAACCTTCTTTTAATAAAGCTATTAAGAGCTTCAAATTCTTTAACATCAATATATTTATCAGAACTTATTTCCATTTCCAAACTTTTAGTTTTTTTCTTTAATACTACTGATTCCACAATAGCAGTACTTATATTACCACTGGACTGATAATCTGCAAAAACTTCACTTATCTTCTTCATTTTCATCCTTAACCTCTTCTAAAATTCTTAAGTATACTTAATTATTATATAAGATGTTCTTACGATTTGTCATGTATAATAAAAAGCAGTAAATAGTCTTCTGCATAAAAAAGCAATCTAAAGTTTTAATTTAGACTGCTTTACTTCAACTACTGCTTTAAATACTTTATTCTAATGGAGCTGTCTTATCAATTTACGCCTGAATACTTGAAATATGGATATGTTGATAGATTTGAAGTTAAGCAATATCTTTTAAGTATTTATGGGTGTTATTATGTAAAAGAAAAACACTAGACAATATGCCTAGTGTTTTTCTTCTATGAGCAAGTCTGTAAGCCGAGTTCTGTATTTGACAGTCATCTATCTAGGCCTGCTGTTACCAGACAGGCTCAAGCGACGCACCCGGAGACGGGACGGGCCGCCCCATATGTCTCCCTATTCGGTCTTGCTTCAGGTGGGGTTTACATAGCCGCAAAGTCGCCAATGCGCTGGTGAGCTCTTACCTCGCCTTTCCACCCTTACCGAAGCAGATGTCAGAGGTCAGAATTCAGATATAATCAAAAGCAAAGACTTTTGACAGTTGATCTCATATCTGATATCTCATATCTGACATCTGTTCGGCGGTATATCTCTGTTGCACTTTCCTTGGAGTCACCTCCACTGGGAGTTACCCAGCACCCTGCCCTGTGAAGCTCGGACTTTCCTCTCCCCGGCATTACCGGGCAGCGACTGTCTGACTTACTCACAAAAATATATTAACACATTAATTTAAGCTATGCAAAGGGAAATTTAAGCCATTATTTTATAAGGATCAAAATTTCTCTCTGAAACCTTCACTTCTATATCTATATTCTCAACCTGAAGTAACTTTTTGAAATGCTTTGCAAAGATCTTAACTGCTGGCCACTCTGTACCAAAATGTCCTGCATCTATAACTGGAATGCCTTCCTCATAAAAATCACTTACATAATGATAAGTAGTATCTCCAGTTATTATACAGTTTGCTCCTAGTTTTTTAGCTAAATTAAAATAATCTTGACCGCTACCGTTTATTATAGCTATCTTGTTTACTTGCCAATTAGATTCACCTGAATATCTTAAATAAGATAATCCCAAATCATTTTTTACTTTTTTACATAGATCCTCTAATAAAATAGGATCTTTAAGATCTATCAACCTTCCTATACCAACTTTTTCATTATCTGGTATAACACAACTTTTTTCCATAACAATGCCTTTATTAAAACCCAAAAGCCTTACTATAAGATCATTTATCCCATCCTCTACTACATCTAGATTGGTATGACTAGCATAAATATTTATATTATTCTTAACTGCCATTCTAATTTTTTTCCCTAGCAAAGTTTCCTCTGTAATAGAGTTAGGCTTTCTAAATAGCAAGGGATGATGACTTAGTATAAGTTCACAGTTTTTCTCTTTTGCTTCTTCTATAACCTCTAAAGTACTGTCCAAACTCACTAAAACAGAAGTTATATCTGCATCCATATCTCCTACCATTAAACCAACATTATCATAACTTTCTTTTAGCTTTGTTGGTGCAAATTTTTCAATTACCTTTATCACTTCAGATAACTTTACAGACATGTTAACAGCTCCTTTAGCTTCTCATTTATATTAATAAGCTCCTCTTTTCGCTTATTAGCCCCCTCTGTATCTTCATTAATATTACAAAGGATTTTGTCATTACTATGTATTTTCTTGCCTAAGTACTCCTTGAGAAGACTATGCTTCTTTTCAATAAGAAGGGGACTGATTTCGTAATATATATCTTCTAAATACCTATTTGTCCCATCATAGCTTGCCTTAATTATTTCATAATATTTTCCTTCATCATAGCATAAATCCTCATCTATTATTTTATACCCATTTTCATAAAGATATTTTCTTAAAACCTTGCTATGTTGTACTGGTTGTAAAACTATTGACTCTAGCTTATGGGCTATAATTTCTTCCTCTTCAAGTATGGATATTATTAAATGTCCTCCCATACCAGCAATTACCGCTGTTTGCACCTCACCAGCCTTTAGTGTTGAAAGACCTGGCCCCTGCCTACATTCAATTTTATTTTCTAAACCGTAATATTTGATATTTTCTTCAGCTCTTTGTACCGGTCCCCTATTAATATCTGAAGCTATAGCTCTTTCACAAATTCCATTTATAAGAAGAAAAATAGGTATATACCCATGGTCAGTACCAATATCCGCCATGGTTTTACACCTATCCACCATGTTAGCAACTCTTGTCAATCTATCACTTATGTTCATATTACCACCTATTATTTAAAAAAGCTTTTAATCTATATATTTCCAAACCTGCTTAATATTCTAATTTGAATCACAAAAAATACCATAACAATAATTAAACTTATGTATATATACCTATAAGCGGTCTTTCTATCATATTTTGCACAGAAGTATGCAGCGTAATACATGCAGAATAATATCACCATGTTCATTACTCCATAGGCCATCTGCTTAAATACGAATTCCTTAACCGTTCCGTATTCTATAGGAATAAAAGCAGCATCAAAGGATAAGGGCATACTTACTGGTAAACTTCCTCTAAGATATAAAATGGCAGGTATAACTATCATTAAAACAATAATGAGAGCAACCATAGATAGGAGTATAAGGAACTTTTTATCCTTATGTAATTCCACCTTTGAATCTTCATTATATTCATCTATATAATTTGGAATGTTGCAATTTATTAAAGCTTCTTCGATAGGTTCAATTTGCTCTGGTGAAATAGCATAACACATTTTACTGGTTTTAAAAAACATAGTGCTTTTTTGGCAAGATACAAACATTCGCACTATACCAATCTTGTCTATAATATCCCTACCGTAAGAAAACTTACTATTTCCCATACCAGCTAGCTTTATTCCATGTATAGGCTCCTTAGATATCATATAGCCTTCTATATCTTTAAAATCCACATCAACTTTTTTCAAATTCCAAAAAGATTTAATAATAATGTGATTATCAATCAAGGTATATTTCATGGTCAAGTCTAAGAAAAAATAGTATAAGAAATACAAATCTACTATTACCAAAGTTACTAGCAAAATCGTACTCAATAAGTATGTATTCACAAAGAAAAATAGCAGACCTATTATTACATTTGTAATTAAAGCAATAGAAAACATATATAATGTAGCTATACCTCTTATGGGCTTAATATCCATATCTATATCACCCCTGTATATTCATTATAGCATAGGTTAACTACTTTAGAAACTCCAAAATGCTAACTCAATGAGTTAGCATTTTTATTGAAAGGTACTTTGAAATTTTAATCAAGATAGTCTTTTAATTTTTTACTTCTACTTGGGTGTCTAAGTTTTCTTAGTGCTTTAGCTTCTATCTGTCTTATTCTTTCTCTTGTTACATTAAACTCTTTACCTACTTCTTCGAGAGTTCTTGCTCTTCCATCATCTAAACCAAATCTTAATCTAAGTACTTTTTCTTCTCTAGGAGTAAGTGTATCTAGTACATTTATCAACTGCTCCTTTAACATTGTAAAAGCTGCAGCCTCTGCAGGAGCTGGAGCTTCATCATCCGGAATAAAGTCGCCCAAATGACTATCTTCTTCTTCTCCTATTGGAGTTTCTAAGGAAACTGGCTCTTGAGCAATTTTCATAATTTCTCGCACTTTGTCTACAGGCATTTCCATAATCTGCGCAATTTCTTCTGGCAGAGGTTCTCTACCTAATTCCTGTAACAATTGTCTTGAAACTCTAATAAGTTTATTTATAGTTTCAACCATATGCACTGGTATTCTAATAGTTCTAGCCTGATCAGCAATTGCTCTAGTTATTGCCTGTCTTATCCACCATGTAGCATAAGTACTAAACTTAAAGCCTTTTCTAAAATCAAACTTCTCTACTGCTTTTATTAATCCTAAATTTCCTTCTTGGATTAAATCCAAAAATAACATGCCTCTACCTACATAACGCTTAGCTATGCTTACAACCAATCTAAGATTAGCTTCTGCTAACTTCTTCTTAGCAGCTACATCTCCCTGTTCAATCCTAATAGCTAATTCTATTTCCTCTTCTGATGTTAACAAAGGTACCTTACCTATTTCTTTTAAATACATTCTTACGGGATCATCTATGGCTATACCTTCTGGTATGGATAAATCAAGATCCTCCTCGGTTACTTCCATGTCTCCCATATCCCCTATAACGTCTATCCCCATGGATTCTAAAACTTCATATATTTTTTCAATTTGTTCAGGGCTTAATTCAATCTCATCTAATTCATCCATGATTTCTTTATAAGTTAGTGAGCCATTCTTTTTTCCTTTATCAATAAGTTTCTTAACGATAGCCATTTTAGCATCTTTGTCTTTCATATTGTAACCTCCTTCCGCAGAACTACGACTTTTCCATTTTTCTTTTGATTTCTATTAGTTCCTGTGCCAGTTTTAAGGATTCTTCTATCATGCCCTTAGCTTCGCACTCTCTAATTTTTTCAATAATTTGCTTTTTTGAGTTTTCAAGTTGATATCTTTTAATTTCATCAATGTAATCTATAATAAGTTGCTTATTTTCATAATCATCTTCTATTAGTTCTAAATCACTTATTTCAACCCATTCCTTAGAACTTTCAGCATCATCGCATCTATCTTCTACATATTTATTAAGATCAGTTACTTCATTGTTTTTACCTTCTACTATTAAATCAAATATTTTTTTATGACCCTCCATTATAAACATATCTTTACTTAAATTCTCAATTATATACTTACAACATTCATCATTAATGCTCATCAATTTTAACAAATTTCTCTCCGCCTTGATATGAGCCGGTTCCACATATAATTTTTGTCCAAAAGATGGTATAGTATTCATACTATTAGCTTCATCGGAACCGTTATTTAATTGTCCTTTAAGCAAATCATAAATAGCCTGTTCTTTAATTCCTGTATCCTGAGAAATCTTTTTTATATAAACATCTTTTTCCACAGGATTCAATTCCGCTAATACATCTGTCACTTTTTTAATATACTTGATTACTTCCTCGCTATCGTTAAAATTAACTCCCTCTGCTGCCTTTTTAATTTTGTAATCAAGCAAGGGCAAAGCATTGTCAATTAGCCTTAAAAAGGCTTCCTTTCCATTGGCTCGTATAAATTCATCAGGATCTTTTCCAGAAGGTATCGTTAATATCCTAACATCAAGCCCTTCCTTTCTTAAAACTTCCATTCCCCTAATAGTGGCAGCCTGGCCAGCACCATCTGCATCATAAGACATAATAATCTTATCTGCGTATCTTCTTAAAAGCTTTGCTTGCCTTTCAGTTAGTGCCGTTCCTAAGGATGCTACAACGTTGGTTATACCATATTGGTGCAGAGAAATACAGTCCATATATCCCTCCACGATAATAAAAGTTCTATCTTTGTTATTCTTTAATGCAAAATTAAGTCCATATAGATTTACGCCTTTTTGAAATATTAAGCTTTCAGGAGAATTAAGATATTTGGGCTTAGAATCATCCAGCACTCTTCCTCCAAAGCCTATAACCCTACCACTATAATCAAAAACTGGAAATATAACTCTATTTCTAAACCTATCATACATATTTCCCTTTTCGCTTTTAATTATGAGTCCTAGGTTTAACATATCAAGTTCAGTATAACCTTTTGCCTTAAGCGCATTATGCAAGCTATGCCAAGAATCTGGTGCAAATCCTAATCCAAATCTTTTCATAGTACTTACAGAGATACCCCTAGCCCTAAAATATTCTTGAGCCTTTTTACTCTTCACCAAATTGCTATAGAAGAATCTTGCTGCTTCTACATTTAGCTTGTAGAGCCTATTTTTTTCTTGTTCAAAAGCTCTTGTTTTGTCATCATCATACTCAATAGCTATATTTGCTCTGTCAGCCAAATATTTTACTGCTTCTATAAAGTCCATATTTCTATACTTCATTAAAAAGGTAAAGACATTACCGGTTTCACCACAACCAAAACACTTATAAATTTGTTTATCTGGCGAAACACTAAAAGAAGGGGTTTTTTCTTTATGAAAAGGACATAGCCCCATATAGTTTCTGCCACTTCTTTTAAGTCTTACAACTTCTGAAACTATATCGACCACATCATTTTCATTTTTAACTTTTTGGATTATTTCATCAGGTATCCTCAATGAAACCTTTCCCACCTATCTATTAAAATTAGGAACTAACCCACAAGTTTTATTATATTCGACACAAAAAGCTAGATTCCTTCTTTATAAATTATTTTTTATATTTCATAATTTCTGTTCGATTAATATTAATAAATAAAACCACATTGTATTATATTATTGCCATCAAATAATATCACTCAGATTATATCTTTCCCTCTAAATACTATAAAATATTCCTAATTTTTAGTATATAACTAATTTAGGAACATAAATATCGTTAAATAAGTACAGACAATAGTCATCACTCATTCCTGAAATATAATCTGCCACTCCTTGATGTAAGCCTTCTTCCTTGACAATTTTCTTATAAAAATCCGGCAACTTTTCAGGGTTTTTGTAAAAAAATTGAAATACTTGAGATAGAACAAATTTAGCTTTGTCTCTCTCTACCTTTAATGTGTGCCCCTTGTATATATTTTCGAATAAAAAACTTCTCAATGCTATGAATTCTTTTTCAATGTTATTACTAAGACCTACCTCAAAAATACCTTTCTCTATATTTTTTAGGGTGGTATAAATGCAATCTTTTACTAGGGTATCAATTCTTTTGCTGTGGGTATCTCCAAGTGTATTTATAATACTTGCTGGCAAGTCTTCTATTTTTAGCAGTCCTGCTCTTATGGAATCATCTATATCATGATTTACATATGCAATCTTATCGCTATACTTAACCACTTGCCCCTCTAAGGTGTAAGCCTTTTTACCTTTGCCGGAAAAGCCGCTATGATATAAAATTCCATCTAAAACCTCTGGTGTAAGATTTAACCCCAATCCACTGCCTTCCAGCTTTTTTAATACCCTTACACTGTTTTCATTATGTTTAAATCCATTGGGCAACAAGCTGTCAAGTACTTCTTCGCCATTATGAGCAAAGGCAACATGTCCAATATCATGACCTAGAGCTATAGCTTCTATAAGATCTTCATTTAATCCAATAGCTCTTCCTATAGTTTTCGCAATTTGTGCTACTTCTAAAGTGTGGGTAAGCCTAGTTCGATAATGGTCTCCCCAAGTTTTTATATAAACTTGAGTTTTATGCTTCAGACGCCTAAAGGATTTACTATGAATTATTCTATCTCTATCCACCATATAGTCAGTTCTAACTTCATCTTTTTCTTCTTCCCGTTCTCTAGGCCCCGCATTGCAAGAAAGTTGAGCAACCTTGCAACAAGATAATTTTTCAGCTTGTTCAATCCTCTCCCTTATGCTCATTAAACCACCTCAATTGAATATTCGCTAAAAAGGCTAAAAGTCCTCTTTTTTTTACATCAAAACTATTAACAACTTTATTTGTTAAAACCATTAATAATAACTATTATTCCTCTTTTGCATATATGAAATTTTCTATTAATAAGGACTTTTAATATTTTTCCACAAGATTATGTATATTACCATGAAAGCCATAATATCTTAATAATATAATCCTTTATAGGAGGTTTTTCTATGCCTAATGAAGCTCATTCATACAACTATAGCGACTTTTCTGAAGGCACTTTAAAAAGCCAAGTACTTACTCATTATGGCCTTCAAAGGGCTGAAATAGAGCAAATTAAGTTTAAAGATTCCATAAGACAACGAGCTGTATTTAAGGTTATGCATCTTAATGAAATCTACTGCCTAAAAAAAGTATATTTGAGCAAAGAAGAATTACTTTTTGTATATTCAGCTATAGAATGGCTTTATAGAAATGGTATAAATGTTCCAAGACTACTTCCTACAAAATCTAATAGTAGATTTGTAGAGTTCAATGGAATGCTATTTATTCTTACCCCTTGGATTGAAGGGACAAAATGCAGCTACGACATCCCAAATAATATATTTGACTCTATTTCATTATTAGCAGACATCCATAACAGTACAGAAAATTTCATACCTATTGAAGGAAGTGCCCCTAGAAAAGCTTGTGATAATTTAGGTATATCTATTCAAAAACACTTTAATCAATTACTTAACTGTTCCAACTTAGCCTTTAAGTACAAGGACCGTTTTTCGAAAACCTTTTTAAACAGCTTTGATAATAATTTATTACTTTCTAAGTTAGCAGTAAAGCTTTCATCTACTATAAATCAGAAAGACATGTATACTTGTTTATGTCATTTAGATTATGTTAATAAGAATATTATCTTCGATAGGGAAAATAAGATTTGGATTATAGATTTTGATAAATGCAAAGTTGATTATGCTATTCATGATATATCCTATTTCTTAAGAAGAATACTAAAAAGAGACAATACTAAATGGAATTTAGATCTTGCTATTAAAAGTTTAGAAATTTACGAAAGTAAAAGACCTCTTTGCATAGATGAATACAAGTACCTTCTTTCCTATCTTGCCTTTCCCCAAAAATATTGGAAAATTTCTAGAGATTATTATAACAATATAAAAAAGTGTAATAAGAAGGCCTTCCAAACTTTAATAAATAAAACCGTTGAAAAAACAGAATATCAGGTGCAATTTATAAGAGACTTTCAACAATACATAGAAAGTAAATTTCACACTAAACTACTATAGCTAATATGAGATTTGAGATTTGTAAATTTATAATCATATAAAAAGAGACTAAAGCCTTAGCTCTAGTCTCTAAATTGTTTAAATTACTTTCTTGGGTTCTTAACCTGTGCTTGTGCAGCAGCAAGTCTAGCAACTGGTACTCTGTATGGTGAGCAGGATACATAGTTTAATCCTACATTGTGGCAGAACTCAACAGATGATGGATCTCCACCGTGCTCTCCACAAATACCAAGCTTGATATCTGGTCTTGTAGACTTACCAAGTTTAGCTGCCATTTCAACTAGCTTACCAACACCAGTCTGGTCAAGCTTAGCAAATGGATCTTGTTCGTATATCTTCTTATCATAGTAGTAGTTCAAGAACTTGCTTGCGTCATCTCTTGAGAATCCGAATGTCATCTGAGTTAAGTCGTTAGTACCGAATGAGAAGAACTCTGCTTCCTTAGCGATTTCATCAGCAGTTACAGCAGCTCTTGGTATTTCGATCATTGTACCAACTTTGTACTCAATCTTCTTACCTTTTTCAGCCATAACAGCTTCAGCAGTATTAACAACTACATCCTTAACAAACTTAAGTTCTTTTACTTCTCCTACAAGAGGAATCATTATTTCAGGTACTACATTGTATTCTGGATGCTTTTCATTAACTGCTAATGCAGCTTCGATAACGGCTCTAGTCTGCATTTCAGCTATTTCTGGATATGATACAGCTAGACGGCATCCTCTGTGACCCATCATTGGGTTGAATTCATGTAATGATTCTACAGTAGCCTTCAAGTCTTCGAAAGTTAATCCCATTTCCTTAGCTAAAGCTGCTATTTCATCATCAGCATGTGGTAAGAATTCATGTAGTGGTGGATCCAAGAATCTGATAGTAACAGGTCTTCCTTCCATTGCCTCATAAAGACCGATAAAGTCTTCTCTCTGCATTGGAAGTAACTTAGCAAGAGCCTTTCTTCTTTGCTCTTCGTTCTTAGCAGCTATCATTTCTCTAACTGCTGGTATTCTGTCTTCAGCAAAGAACATATGCTCAGTTCTGCAAAGACCGATACCTTCTGCTCCAAACTTAACAGCAGTCTGTGCATCATGTGGTGTATCAGCATTTGTTCTAACCTTTAATGCTCTTATTTCATCAGCCCAAGCCATGAATGTTCCGAAGTATCCGGAGATTTCTGGCTCAACTGTAGCAATAGCTTCTCCATAAACATTTCCTGTAGTTCCATCTATAGAGATCCAATCATTTTCAGTGTATTTCTTTCCACCAACTTCAATGTATCTTTCTTCTTCGTTAACCTTTATGTCACCGCAACCAGCAACGCAGCATGCACCCATACCTCTAGCAACAACTGCAGCGTGAGAAGTCATACCACCTCTTACAGTTAGTATACCTTCAGCAGCAATCATACCTTCGATATCTTCTGGTGAAGTTTCTAATCTTACAAGAACAACCTTTTCACCAGCTTCATGTCTTTCCTTAGCTTCTTGAGCTGTAAATGCTATCTTACCAGCAGCTGCTCCTGGTGAAGCTGGAAGTCCCTTAGCTATAACTGTTGCTTTCTTTAATGCATCAGCATCAAATGTTGGGTGAAGTAATGTATCAAGTTGCTTTGGATCAACCTTTAAAATAGCTTCTTCCTTAGTGATTAGACCTTCTTCAACTAAGTCAACAGCTATCTTTAATGCAGCCTGAGCAGTTCTCTTACCATTTCTAGTCTGTAGGAAGTAAAGTTTACCTTCTTCAATTGTAAACTCCATATCCTGCATGTCTTTGTAGTGTTGTTCAAGCTTATTTACGATAGCCATGAATTCATCGTAAACAGCCTTATTTCTCTTTTCAAGAGTTGAGATATCTTCTGGAGTTCTGATACCAGCAACAACGTCTTCTCCTTGAGCATTCATTAAGTATTCAGCATAGATTTTCTTTTCTCCAGTGGATGGGTTTCTTGAGAAAGCAACACCTGTACCGGAATTTTCTCCCTTATTACCGAATACCATCTGCTGAACGTTAACAGCAGTTCCCCAGTTTGAAGGAATGTCATTTAATCTTCTGTAAACATTAGCTCTTGGGTTATCCCATGATCTAAATACAGCAGTTACAGCTTCTATTAACTGTACCTTAGGATCTGTTGGGAACTCTTCTCCCTTTTCCTTCTTGTATAATTCCTTAAACTGTTTTACTAATACCTTTAAGTCATCAGCAGTTAAGTCTGTATCTAACTTATATCCATTTTCTTCTTTCATTTTATCAAGAAGATCTTCGAATAATCTCTTCTCAACGCCCATAACAACGTCTGCAAACATTTGGATGAATCTTCTGTATGAGTCATAGGCAAATCTTGGATTGTTAGTTTTAGCAGCTAAAACTTCAACAGTTTCGTCATTTAATCCAAGGTTAAGGATTGTGTCCATCATACCTGGCATAGAAACTCTAGCACCAGATCTAACGGATACTAATAGTGGATCGTTAGTTCCACCAAATTCCTTTCCAGTGATTTTTTCTAGTTCTGCCATAGCAGCATAGATCTGATTTACAACTTCATCAGATATCTTCTTACCATCATCATAATACTTGTTACAAGCTTCTGTTGTAACTGTAAAACCTTGTGGAACTGGTATACCTAATTTTGTCATACCAGCAAGATTAGCACCTTTTCCGCCTAAAAGTTCCTTTTGATCTTCGGAACCTTCACTAAAAAGGTAAACATACTTCTTGTTTTCCATTATAACACTCCTCCGATATGTAATAATCTATATACTAACGGGACGTGTTTAGTCCCGGTTAGCTCAAACTTAACCTACTTATTTTGTCCCAGTGTCACAAATAATTTTGTTATATTGGTTTTTGATACTTTACCAACCACTTTATAGGTTTCTTTTGTACCATCAAACTCCCTTTTCACTACTGGTAAGCTATCTACTTCCCGATCAATAATTCGTTGTGCAGCTAAATAGGCACTATCTTCTTCTTCAATAAAGACTATATTAGGCATCCTTGTCATTATTATACCTACAGGAACTTTATGAATATCTGTATTTCCTATTGCTATTTTAAGAAAATCCTTTCTTGAAACTGCTCCTATAAGTAACCCCTTGTTTACTACAAACAAAGTACCTACATCATTCAAGAATAGATGAACTATAGCATCGTATATGGTAGCTTCTTCGCTTACAGTAACAGCCTTTGACATAATGTCCTTTACTTTTATGTTCATAATACAATCAAGTAAGGGATTCCCCGCTTGCTTTTCAGAATATATGTACCCTACCTTAGGTCTAGCTTCTAATATGCCGCTCATGGTCAAAACTGAAAGGTCTGATCGAAGAGCAGATCTTGTTAATCCTAACATAGTCGCTATAGCTTTGCTAGTAATAGGCCCATTATTCTTAACAATAGTAATTATTTGTTCCTGCCTAGGTGTATAATTAATAACTGGCACCTTCCTTTCAAAAGCCTTAGCCTCATAATTCCAAGAGAAAGTTATAAAAACACTTTCTCTTGGAAAGTTTTGTTAACAATTATCTAATTACTATTCTATTATATCACGTAATTGTGATTAATCTATAGTAATTATTGAATTTTAGGTAATTTAAATTTACCACCTTTAATTATATACAAATTAGTTTTGTTTGTCACTTTCTTCTTCATTGTTCTCTTCAACTTCTTCAAAATCCACAGTATATTTATAGACATTTTCTTCGGAAATATTATCATCCTTGATATTATTACCCTTATTCTTTAATTTCTCCATAATATCATCGGCTACATCGTTAATAACGCCCTTAACTTCTTCTGCTACCCCACCTAGCTTTTCTGAGAGATTTCCAATCTTATCCTTAACATCTCCCACTGTACTCTTTATATACTTATTTACTACTTCAACGGATCCATCCTCTTTAGTAATTTCTACTGTTACTTTGGTTACAACAGCACTAACTACACCTATAGCTAATAGTGGTGCAGATAGTATAGCTGTCAATCCAGTAACGGCTATACCTGCTGTAACCGGTAAATCTACTATAACATTATCATCTTTTTTAATTCTAATTCTAGTAACATTTCCCTTATTAATTATGTCCTTAATCCAATTTATAAATTCTTCTTTTGTTTGATAGAAGGCCCCTTTGTTCTTTTTCTTGTTTTCAATGTAAACCAATGCATCTACTACATCGCCATCGCTGGCTTCTAGAGCTTCTTTTGCTTCTGTATAAGAAACTCCTGTTCTTTCTTTTACTAAGTCTACTTTCTCAAGAGTAATATCGCTCATTATCTTCACTCTCCTTTATAAAATTAAGAATTTGTAGGCTTTTTGGTGCTCTAGAAAAGTTATTAGTAATAAAAATTTTGAGTAATTTTTCTAGTTCTTTTTTTATATCCTTAGGTATTGTTAATCTATATATATTTTCAATTGAAATGTTATTTAACACCTTTAAAACCTTATAGGCAGGTTTACTTATTTTAAAGCTCATGTCTTTAGGACATTCATAACAAACTCCACCATGATATTGTAAGCTGATATATTCACTTTGCTCTATCTTCTTCCTACATATGCTACAATTATCTAAATTTATTCCATATCCTGTAGCTTTTAATACATTTAATTCATAAACTCTAAGCAAAGTATCTATATCCACCGCTTGGGTATTAAGTAAGTACAAGGTGCTCACAAGAATTTTAAATAAGTAACTATTGCTTTCCTCATCTACAGTTGAAATATCTATTAGCTCACACAAATAAGAAGCGTAGGTTAAAAGATCTAAATCCTTCAAAAAACCTTGAAAAGATTCAATAATCTTTCCTTCAGTTAACACATACATACTTTTACCTTTGTATAAATTATACTCACCAAAACAAAAAGGTAGGGTAATAGAAAATAATTTACTTTTACTTTTTTTAGCCTCTTTTGCAATAGCAGATATCTTTCCAAGCTTATCAGAGTAAAGCCACACTATTTTATCATTTTCCTTATAATCAAGTTCCTTTAATACAACTGCTTTGCAACTAAATACCGACAGAAAATCATCCCCTAGTTAATCATTAAATGTAAAATTCTATTTCTTTAGATTATATCCTAAATCCTTTAAATATGCGGGATTATCTCTCCACTCTTTTCTAACTTTTACCCATATATTTAAGTTGACCTTTCTTCCTAAAAGCTTTTCTATATCTGCCTTTGCAGTCTTCTTTATTTTTGCAAGCATTTTTCCTTCTTTTCCAATGATAATGCCTTTATGAGAATCCTTCTCACAAAGCATATTCACCTCTATATTAATTTTGTTGTTTTCGTCCTTTTTAAAAGAAATTATCTCCACTGCAATGCCGTGAGGTACTTCCTCGCTCAAAGATCTTAAAGCCTTTTCTCTTATAATTTCAGAAATAATAAATCTTTCTTGCACATCTGCTACCATATCTTCAGGATAATACATTGGTCCCTCTGGTAGATTATCTACAATAAGATTAATTAGAGTATCCACATTTTTACCCTTCAATGCAGATATTGGTATAAACTCTTTAAAGTCAAAATAATCACCATAAGTTTGTAAAGTTTTAGCTACCCTTTCTGGGGTATTTTCATCTATTTTATTCAATACTAAGAAGACAGGTTTATTAATTCCTCTCAATTCTTCAAGAATCATAGAGTCCCCTTTTCCAATTTCAACATCGGGAGTGGTCAAAAACAGTATGAGATCTACATTTTTTAGTGACTCCTTAGCACTTTTAACCATAACCTCTCCAAGCTTATGTCGTGGTTTATGCAAACCAGGAGTATCCACAAAGATAATTTGATAATTTTCTTTAGTTAATATGGTATGTATATTATTTCTAGTAGTTTGAGGTTTATTAGAAACAATAACTAATTTTTCCCCCATTATCTTGTTTATTAAAGTAGACTTACCAACATTGGGCCTGCCTATAATTGTTACGTATCCTGATTTAAACATTAGTCTCTCTTCTCCTTATCCAGATCCCTTTTAGTAAAGGCTCCCGGTAAAATTTCTTTTAGTTTTACTATTATATATTCTTTTTCATTTTTCGCCAATATTATATCTATATTTTCATCTAATGCAAACTCCACAATAACTTGCCTACATATACCGCAAGGATAGGTAAAACTATTTAAATCTCCTACTATAGCCACAGCGGTAACAGTTTTACTTCCTTCAGATACCGCTTTAAATATAGCAGTTCTTTCAGCGCAATTTGTAGCACCATAGGAGGCATTTTCAATATTACAACCGGTGTAAATTTTACCATCCTGTGTTAAAACTGCAGCTCCTACATAAAAATTTGAATAAGGCGCATATGCTCTATTTCTAGCTTCTATAGCTTCTTTTATCAGTCTTTCGTAATCCATATAAACACCTCGTTGTTTAAATTATAGCACTAAATGAAATCTTTGCAACTTCTTATGAAACTAAGTAAATATCCTGAATATAAACAAAGTTAGTAGTGTTCCAAATAAAGCTCCTACTGTAACTTCCAGTATAGAATGAGTTTCTGAATCAACCCTGCTTTGTGCTACTATAAAGGCTAATAAGTAACTCAACATTATACATAATGGTTCCTCAGTAATCAAAGCAATAATAGTAGCTATAGAGAAAGAAATTGTGCTGTGTCCACTCGGCATACCACCTCGAAGAGGCGTTCCTTCTCCATAGATAGCCTTTACAACTATAGTAGCAATACACACTATTACTAATACTAATAAAATCATATAAGGATTAGACTGCTTTATTTTATTAATAACCACAAAAGTTATATCTGTAAGTTTATCCCAAAAGATTATATATCCTACGATAACTGCATTTATAGCTGTGACTAACACTGCCCCTGCAGCAGTATTTTTTGCAATCTTTGCTAATGGATGATAATAATTGGTGGTGGCATCTATGGCACTTTCTATTGCTGTATTTATTAGTTCCGCTGCAATTACCATAGTTATAGTAATAGCTATAATTAGCAATTCCATTTTGTTAAGATCATAAAAGAAACAAGCAGTCAATACGCACAAGGCCACAGCCATATGTATCCTCATATTTCTTTGTGTCCTTACTGCATATATTATTCCCTCAATGGCATAATTAAAACTATCTACAAGCTTTTTAATCTTCATAGCAACTCCTCATACATCAATCTCTATAAATATTAAACCTAGATAATATATATTCTTCTCTTTCTCTCATTCGCATCTTATCCTCTTCTTTTATATGATCATAACCTAAAAGGTGCAAAACAGAATGTATAACTAAATAGGAAATCTCCCTTTTAAATGAATGCCCATACTCAACACTTTGCTCCATTGCCCTTTCCAAAGAAAGAACGATATCACCTAGAACTAGCTCTCCATCATCCAACATACTTTCATGAAAGTTATTACTTCCATATATTTCTTTAAAAACCTTTCCCTCTGGATAATCTAAAAGCGGGAAAGACAATACATCCGTAACCTTATCTATTTTTCTATGTTTGCCATTAATGTCTTTAATTTCATCATTATTCACCAACAAGACACTAACCTGATAAGGATGATTTAATCCTTCTTCTCGTAAGGCAAAATCTATAACTTCTTTAAGGTTAATTTCTTCTTCCTCACTCCAATTAATTTTATTTTGCATGTTTTCAACGTATATCATTCTTGTCCTCCTCAGTTTTCAACATTCGTTTGTCTTCAGGGTATTCTATTCTTTGATGATACATACCGGTTAATGTTTTTAGAAAGACTTTCTTAATTTTTTCTAAATCTAAAAAGGTTAAATCGCAACCATTTAACTGTCCATCATTAAGCTTATCTTTAAAAATTTTATCAACCATATCCTTAACCCCTTCGCTAGAAAAATCCTTTAAGGATCTAACCGCTGCTTCGGTGCTGTCTGCTAACATTATGATAGCTGCTTCTTTGGATCTAGGGATTGGACCTGGGTATCTGAAATCCTCCTCTTTTATATCCTCTATATTTTCAGCTACATTTTTTGCAGTAATATAAAAATACTTAACCAGTGTATTTCCATGATGCTGCTCAATAATTTCTTGTATGCTAAGAGGTAGTTTATATTCCTTAGCCAGCTGCAATCCATCTTTAACGTGAGAAGTAATAATTAATGCACTTAAGTTTGCGGCTATTTTATCATGCGGATTTTCCGTCCCCATTTGATTTTCTTTAAAAAAGTATGGTCGCTTCATTTTGCCTATATCATGATAGTAAGCGCCTACTCTTGCTAAGGTAGAATTGGCTCCTACTTCCTCCGCCGCAACTTCTGCTAAATTTGCTACTAGTATACTATGATAATAGGTTCCTGGTGCTTCTACTAATAGTCTTCTTAATAAAGGCTGATTAGGATTTGCCAATTCTAAGAGCTTCATATCCGTTACAATATTAAAGGTAACTTCAAAGAAAGGCAAGAGTCCCACTGTCAAAACTACAGAGGTTAAGCTACCTACCGCTGCAAAACCACCTCTCTTTAATACTTCAACAAAATTATTACTTAATATAGATCCTATACTCAAGGTGCATATGACATTAACTACTAATATAAGTATAGTTGAATAAAAAATATTGTTCCTGTTTTGCACCTTCTTTAAAACTATAGCTCCTAAAACAGTATTAACTATAGCTAATATAATGGCTTCTACATTAAAGCCCAAGCTACAACTCAGTAATATTATATTTAAAGCATTTATTACTAGTGACACTTTATAGTTTACAAGTAGCGTCATTAAAAGTGGCCATGCAGTGAAAGGAATTAAAAATGGTGATGCTATACCAATTATTCTTGCTAAAATTAGAGAAAAGCAATTCAACCCATTTATTAATATTAAAATCTTATTTTCTCTATATATGGAATTAGAAAAACGATATATATAGTACCACTGCAATATCATTACGCTAAAAATAAGTACACTTAAGCTTAAATACAAACGCCATTGGATTAATGAATTATTGTTTAACAACCCTAATTCCTTTAAAACTTCTATTTGATTTTCTGTAACGGGCTCTCCATACTTAACTATCAGCTGATCTTTTTTTATTATCACCGGCTCAACATTTTTTAAAGCTTCACTCACTAGTTTTTCTGTTGCTTCTTCATCTATATAGAAATTTGGTTTAATAAAATTGTCACTTTCAACTATAGCTTTACCCAAGTTCTTCAAAGACTGTGATAAATTCGAATTATCCAACTTGTTTAATACATCATTAATAGCACTTTTTAACTCTTCATCCTTACTTTCTATATTACTATAGTCATAAACCTCACTTATGGCTGAAACTAAAGCACTTTGTAATTCTTTTTGCTTATCATCAGTAAGTTCTAATAATTCAATGTATAATTCATTAGGTAAATCTATATTGGTTTTATTTTTCAATTCATTAATTTTAGAATTATTATCAATGGTAGCTGATTGTAGCCCCTTAAGAGTTGTAAAAAGCAAATTTATATTTTCTGTGATTTTGTTTTTAACTTCATTATCCTTAGTATACTGTGGATTAATACTTTTTTTAATCTGTTCATACTTCTCTTCTGTAGCTATTTTATCTTGAACTTCTCTAGGTGCCTTAATATCTGCTTTAGCAATATCCCCAGCTTCTAAGGTATACTTAGGCGAAATTAAAGAGGTTATTAATGTGACAAACAGTACTATAAAAGTTAATATAAAAATAGTTATTTTATTTATGAAATTTAGTTTATCTCTTTTCTTCTTTTTTCTTACCTTCACCTTTTCACCTTCTCTTGCTTTTTAATTTATTCAACACTTTGCTCCTTTGCTATATCCATTTCCACCACAAAAACCATCCTAAGCTTTAAATATTCTTCATTCACTTCCTTATCCACTGTTTTATCTATAAGTTTAGCAGACTTATCAAAGGATTCCATAGTTTTTTTAAGAAATTCTTCGGAAGTTTTATCCGCAAGCTCTTGAGGATCTAAATTAAAGTAGATAGTTTTTATTTCATTATAAATTTCATATTTTATATGTCCCTTATCATCTAATATTCTATCATAGTTGGTAAATTTATTTAAACTCTTTTTAAGATAAATTTTTTTCCCTAAAACTTCTATGTATGCATTTTTAATTGTATTACCTGTCGGTTCTGAACGTTGACCACTAATTTGCATTTCTTTCTCATACTCATGAAAGGTCTTAGCAATCACTTTCCCCTCTGCATGTACTGGATAGGTAGCTCCCTCTTTACCTTGTTCTCCCTTAATAAGTACTTGTCCTTTCTTAACTATGTCTCCTGGTTCCACCACAGGTGTTCCAGCCGTTGAAAATATTTCTATAACTTGTCCGTCCATTGCGGCAACTATATCACCGCTTTCCTTAGCTTCCTCAATCTGTGGAGGTTCCACACGTTCTCCCACCGCTATTTTCAATGTTGCCCCCTCAATTCTAGCTCTAAAATACATTATATTATCACTATCTTTTAACATTTTATCCTCTAAAGCCTTAACATCAATCTTACTTTTTAAAATACCAGGTTTTATGCCATAACTATACAACTTCTGACGGATTTCATAGGGGCTTAAATACTTATCTGATTCTATTTCTATAGACCATATAAAAGTAGAAAGAAAGAGCATAACAGCTACAAAAAAAACACAGCCCCCTATTAGGGATAAGTGCCTTTTTACTAGTAATAAATAAAAAAGTACGCCTTTTCTTCCTAAAACAGTCACTCTAGCATCTGTTTTACTGCACAACTCCTTGATTTTATTATAATCCTTCCAATCAATGTCCATAATAATTGTGCTTATATCTATTCTAGTTATATTTCTTACTTTAATATCACTTTTCCAAAATAGGTTTATAATCCTTTCAGGAGCAATTGCTTGAATCTTAATTTTTACAACACCACTAGCATACTTTCCTAAACTCATAGCATATCCCTCTCATAATTGATTGTTTTAAATTTGCCACTTATGGTTATAGTGCTTCCACCTAAAAATAAGATCTCAAATTCCTCTCCTAAAATGGATATTAAACCTACATTTGAATTTATTCTTACTTCCTTATCACCAAAAAAAACTATCCCCTTATGATTTTCTATTGTAATTTCATTATTTCCTGTAACGCTTATCTTAGGTATATTCAACATTACATCTCTAGGCAAATCCAATTGGTTTGCAAGACTTTCCTTAGCCTTATTTATTTTGTCCTCCACAATTTCACCTCAAAAAATACTTTCATACTAATTTATGAATTATGGATAAAATAAATGACTATACAGTAAATTTAGGCATTATATATAATTATCATGGATAAGAGTTGAGATTTATATTAACCCAAAACTCGTTATGAAAATCCATAATAACATGAAAATTCCATAAACTCTAACAAGCCACACAGATTTTTTCACACCAAAACGCTTTACCGATTCAGGGTTAGCAAGTGGAAATATACACAATGTCACAAAGACTCCTGCTGAGGCTGCAATTAAAACAACCTTCCCTAGTTCCTTATGAATAGCTGTTAATATTAGGCCAAGAAAAATCATAATTACCATTGATATAACAGATATTAGGGCTGGTTTCTTTACTCTACTTACACTTTTCTCAAATTCAGCATAGTTGTTCTTGCATTGCTCATTACAGAAACTTTTCATATTATAGTAATTTCTTTCATTACTTATTACTTTACTACAATATAAACATCTCTTCTTATCTCATATATCAAACCACCTTCAAATAATATTTTATACTTATATAAAAGTTATAATTTACTATATTATATATACTTTTTATTATTTATCAAGGAACACAGGAAAGTATTGCTATAATTCTAATAACCATACATTTGTAGAACGAAAAATTATATTCACAAAAAAGATAAGAAAGGAATATCCTTATGGATATTCCTTTTGTACATTGATTATTTGCTTAAATGCTCTTTAACTATGGTACTAACAACCTTGCCTTCAGCCCGGCCTTTTACTCTTTCCATGACTGCAGACATTAATCTTCCCATATCCTTCATGCTATTTGCCCCAACTTCTGTGGCTGTTACTCGTACTATTTCATATATTTCATCTTCACTTAGCTGCTGAGGAAGGTAACTTAGCAAAATCTCGATTTCAGCATTAGCCTTATCTACAAGATCTTGTCTGTTTCCTTTTTCAAATTCGATAATG
>Ga0209537_1000966_pt1 | contig 33805 bp, 32 predicted proteins | sample BioPla4DNA1_FD_187698 | JGI IMG/M metagenome (GOLD analysis project Ga0209537, IMG submission 187698) | Biogas fermentation microbial communities from Germany - Plant 4 DNA1 (SPAdes) (version 2) | ecosystem: Engineered > Bioreactor > Anaerobic > Digestate | place: Bielefeld, North...
ATTCTGCCTTCCCCACTAGGGGCATGGCATCCTATGGTCAAACCCGAGCTCCCGTAGTCATACTGTGGGTTAATAACAATAGATTAACGAACATTACAGGATTATAAGTTAATCTGCTTATCTTACTGTACCTATATAATAATATAACTCAACCACTTTTTCAATAGATAATAATATCCATATTCATTGCTTTCTCGTCATCAACTCCACTATTTTGGGATTTTATAAGATTTCCTTGATTTACATAGCCAAATCAATTTTTTTATGTTAATTCAAGGCTCAAAAATAGGTGAAACAGATTGATATTCAATACGCTGGCAAGATTCGCAATAATAAAGGTGGACACATAGGTGATCACCTATCAATAACTTTTTATTATCTACACTAAAGCTTTCCTTATCCATATAAGGATAATATGGGTCCATATAGTCTTCCATCTTTCCCATCTCATCCATCTGTTTCCCGCAGTTTATGCATGTCTTATTGAGATGAGAGAGACCATTACAAATAGGACAAACTTGTTCAACCATTTTAAGTCTGATCTATTCCTGTCAGCACTTCATCAAATATCTCACATGCTCCATCATTCCAATGCAGACATATGTCACATGAATCATCACCTGTTCCCATAGCACTGTTTGTAAAACCTTCATATGCGGGACTATATTCTGGACATACAGCGGCAACATATCGCTTTTGTTCAAAGCTAGGAGCTTCTCTTTTCATAATAATCCTTCCTTTCAATAAAACAAATTCTATCTTGATTTTATTATCTCACCCTTGATTTCTTATATTCATGCTAAGGAACGAAGTTCCGATTTATCTTCAAATTTCATAGCCCATTTACCGCATCTATCTCCCCATCTCGCTAAAATATTATCACCTGCTTTAAATTCTACTATCTCACAGTTATTTGGACAATCTTCGCATTCAAAAGTTCTGGCTTTAAAATCTTGCTTCATGTTTTCTATGCCTCTAAAGGAAGTACTACCTTTTCTTTCTACCTCTTTTTGTGCCAAAATGGCTACCCCAATAGCTCCCATTACATCATAATGTTCTGGTACCATTACCTTATATCCTAATGCTTCTTCAAAAGCGGCCCGTATACCTTGGTTAGCAGCTACTCCTCCTTGAAAAACTATGCTGGGAAGAATATCTTTTCCCTTTGCCACATTACTAAGGTAATTTCTTACCAATGCTTCACATAAACCTCTAATAATATCCTCTGGAGGACATCCCATCTGTTGTTTATGAACCATGTCTGATTCAGCAAAAACAGCACATCGTCCTGCTATTCTTACAGGTGACTTGGATTTTAATGCCATTTCCCCAAACTCTTCTATAGGGATATTAAGGCGTGCTGCTTGTCGATCTAAAAAAGAGCCAGTACCTGCAGCACATACCGTATTCATAGCAAAATCTGATACAACGCCGTTACGTATTATAATTATCTTTGAATCCTGGCCTCCTATTTCTATTACCGTTCTAACATCAGGAAAAAAAGTGAGCACTGCTACACCATGGGCTGTAATTTCATTTTTTACCACATCAGCACCCACCATAACAGCTGCCAAATCCCGTCCACTACCTGTAACTCCTACACCATTTATTTTTATATTCCCACCATTTCTTATATACATATCTTCCATAGCCTTTTTTAATATTGGTATAGGCTTGCCTTCAGTTCGGACATACAGCTTGTCTATAACTTTTTGTTGTTCATTCATAAGTACCAGATTTATACTAACTGAACCTACATCAATTCCAAGATAATACTTTTCCAGATTCATTTTCCTTTCTACTCCTTTCCAGATGCAAGAGATCTACAAATGCTTCTAATCTGGTTTGATAGCCTGCCTCACCGGTTAGTTCATCCACTACTAAAGTCATGATAGGAATATTCTCTTCCTTTGCTATAGTGGGAAGTATACTTTCTGCTACAATCTCTGGCATACAACCAAAGGGCAAGATTTGTATAATGCCATCCATTCCTTCACGACAATAGTTTAGGGTATGAGCCACAGTTTCCCAAGCGTGGCCCCCAATGCATAATCCTAAATAATCCTTTGCTTCATCTAGTATTCTTTTTTGTCTTCTCCTGAACTTTATATCAGGAGCTAAATGAAATTTTACCCAACCATCTACCGACATTTCCCTATGGACTTCTACGCCCATATCTCCCAATCTCTTCTCAATGTCAAGATTGACATAAGGTTCTATTATGGTGTATATCTCACCAACAAGCCCTACTTTTATAGGTCTTTTGTTATTATCAACTGCAATATTTTCCAGCTGTTTTTTAGTTTCATAAATGCAATCTAAAATCTCTTGTGCGCCCTTAACCCTTCTAATTTTTTCTTCAAATCTATTAAAAATTCTATCAGTATCACCTTTATGTACTTCTCTGCAGCGCTTTTTTAATACTAGTTGAAGGAGTTTTTCTGTTTCTTCGCATACTTTAAAAGCTTTATTTATTGCCCTTAAACCTTTATAAAAAGAACTGTTTCCAGATATCTTTTTTACTCTTTCCCAAAATTCTTTCATTCCTTCTTTGGGAGGATCCAGTATAACTATATCCACATCATATCCTAGATCCCTTAATATCTCCTTTTGCACAACTCCATAATATCCAAATCTACAAGGACCACAGCTGCCTGATAATACTATAGTATCTGCTCCCCTCTTTATGCTTTCCACATAATTACCTATAGTTACCTTTAAGGGCAAACAAGCCATTTCTGGGCAGGATTTAAGTCCAATCTCTAAAGTCTTTTTACTTATCTTGGGAGGAATAACAATATCTACTCCCAATTCATCAAATAAAGCTTTAACCGGAATATACATCTTGCCCATGTGAGGAAAGGTTATAACCACTTTTATCCCTCCACTCCAGCATATCTATGAAGGCTTCCAGCCTGGTATCAAATCCCCCTTGTCCACTATGCTCATCTACAGTAAATACGGCGTAAGGAAGTCTATGCTTTCGTGCATTAAATCTCCGTATCAACTCTTCTACAAAAGAGTCTATGCCGCATCCAAAACTAGACAAAAATACAATACCATCTACTTCATTACCCTTTAGCCATTCAATGCCACTGCCCAATAGTTTCTTACCATAGCTCCAAAACAATCTTTTAGGCATTGCTTCTAAGTTATCCTCTATAGTTTTTTGAGGTATATTAGCTACTACTTTAACATCATAACCTTTAAGACGTATTTTTCTGACTATATCCATGGATATATATCTATCACATACTAAATAGGGATGAGCAATTATTCCTATCACACCTTTACTATGTTCTTGTTTGTCCCAATTTTCCTTTGGATGAAGAATGGCCAAGGGATTTTGTCCAGATTCTAGCATGATCTCATATATATATTGTCTACTAATAGCCTCTTTATATGCTCTCTCTACATCTCTGCTGTCTACCCCAAGCTGCCTGCCAAGATCCTTAAATGCATCTTTTTTATCCCTAGCATCTTTATGTAGATTGTAGTTAAAAATTAATAAAGGCGGGAGATTTTCAATAGAATTTTTAATCATTTCTGGTAAGCCTATAAATTTAGGGCAAATAAATTCACCTGGAGAAACACTGACTAATCTTGGTATAAAGATAGCATCAACTTTACCTACTAAAGCTGCCACATGGCCATGAAACAACTTAACAGGTAAACAGGCGTCATCTACACATAAAGATACTCCTTTATTTAATATATCCTTGGTGGTAGGTGATGATATAGTAATTTTGAATCCCAAATGGTTGAAAAAAGTTTGCCACATTGGAAAATAATCAAAATATGATAATGCCCTTGGAATTCCTATATTCACTACTTTTCCCTCCCATTAGTTCTGAGTTTCATCAATCTTTTCTATTATTGACACACAAAAGGATTATTATAACAGTGAAAGGACAATGCTATGATTTAGAATAGAACACTAATAGAAGGAAAACACCACTAAAAGCTGTTAAAATAGCTGGCTAAAAAGTATTGATACTTTGAATAAATTAGTATATACTAAAAATAGTGGAATATATTACATATAGATTTGTATAAATATTCTATCATTTTATTCCACGTAAATATTAAAATGGAGGGCTGATGTTATGAAAACCGTTAATATTAAATTGTCCCTTGCTGAAAACGTAAAGGATTTTGTCAACATCGTTAGCAAATATCCTTACGAAATTGACCTTCGTTCCGGACGTCATGTAGTGGATGCAAAGTCTATACTAGGAATTTTTAGCCTTGATCTTAGCAAACCTATAATCGTTGAAATCTACTCCGACGATTGTGATGACCTGCTAGAGGAAATCAAGAAATTTATGATCTAATAGCAAAACCCTCGAAATTCGAGGGTTTTATAATTGAAAATTTAGTTACTATGTAGTAGACCAGTTCTCTTTAATATAGGCAAAACATATATAGAGCTTATGGATGCAATAATTGCCGAAAGCAAATCTGTAGGTATAAAAGGTATTAGCCCTACACCTATTACAGCTGATATTGACATTGATTTGTGTAAATAAAAATTCATAATAAGATATAAATGAGTCAAACCACATACATATAGGCCAACTAAACCCATTAAGACTGCCCCAAATACTCTATGTAGTTTGTACTCCTTCATATTTTTTGTTACTTTACCAATTATATAAGAACATAGAGCAAATCCTACAAGATAACCAAAGGTTGGCTGTAATACATAGGCTGGTCCTCCTCCATTGGTAAATATAGGAATACCAATTAAGCCTATTGCCAAGTATAATAGCTGTGAATATAGTCCCCGTTTGGCACCTAGTAACAATCCTGAATAAGCACAGAATAGGACCTGTAATGTGATAGGAACATAAGGTATAGGAATTTTAATAAAAGCTCCTATTGCTGTTAATGCTGCAAACAAGGCTATTAAAATCATATCCTTAGCTTTAAAATTCCCCATAAAAATATACCCCTTCTTTTTTTAACTTATAATGGGGATATTGTATCAAACCAATTCACACTTGTCAACCTAGATTATCGGATTGGTTTACATCTTTGCCTTAGATAAAATAACACTTCTTGACTATAGCTCCAAAGGGAATAAACTACCTGAAAATCCTTATAAACCTGCATTATAACCTGCGACATAGCCTGATGACCATGCCCATTGAAGGTTAAATCCTCCACATTGTCCATCTATATCAATAATTTCACCTGCAAAATAGACCCCTTTCGTAATCTTAGATTCCATGGTATTAGGGTCAATTTCTGTTGTATTGACGCCCCCTGCTGTTACTTGTGCGCTAGACCATCCCCTTGTTCCTCTTATCCTAAATCTCCAATCCGTTAAAATACTAGCAATACTTCTTTGCTGCTTCTTTGAAAGAGTTTGAACAGGGGCTTTAAGGTTTTTGATTCCCGCCTCTTTTAACAACACAGGTATAAGCCTTTTATTAATTAACCCCACTAAACTAAATTCTATAGTTTTTCCTGCAGCCTTTTTAAAACGCTGTTCTATTAGGTTATTGATTTCATGACTTGACATGGTATCCAGTATAGTTACCTTTAAAACGGGATTCTGTCCCTTCAGCAGTAGTTCTCCAGCTTTTCGACTTATTTGTAATATTGGAGGTCCCGATACCCCATAATTAGCAAAGAGAATGTCTCCTCTATCCTTAGTCACAGATCTATTGTTTAGTAAAATTTCTGCGGTTCCTACAAATTTCACGCCTTGAATCTGCTTGAAAAAGGAGCCCTCTAGCATAATTTGCACTAAACCAGGAAAAATATCAACTATAGAGTGTCCCAGCTTCCGTGCAAGATCATAGCCGTTTCCATCAGAACCGCTAGATGGCATTGCTTTCCCGCCCGTGGCAATAATTATCCTGTCCCCTTGGATAGAAGATCCATCTTCAAGCTTAAGCTCAAAATTATAATTTCCTTTAACAAGGATATTCTTTACATAAGCGTTACATAAAACTTTTACTTTCCTTTTGTCTAACTCATATCGAAGTACATCTAGTACACTTGAAGCTTGATCCGACATGGGAAAAACCTTACCCATATCTTCAACTTTATGAGCAATCCCTAGCTCTTCAAAAAAATCAATAGTACGATATACATCAAACTGTGCCAAAGCACTATAAACAAATTTGGGATTATTGCCATTATAACAGCTAACATCTGTATTGATATTAGTAAAGTTACATCGTCCATTTCCTGTAGCCAATATTTTCTTTCCGACTCTAGGATTTCGCTCTAGTATTGTAACGTCTGCACCTTGTCTACTTGCAGCTATAGCTGCCATCATTCCTGAGGCTCCACCGCCTATTATAATAACCCTTATCCTTTTCAATATAAATTCCTCCAAAATTTAAAATGCTATTATAGGATTATACCATAATCATATAATAGCATTTACAAAACTTTATTCAAAGTAAATTATTCATAAACTTGTATAGTCTTATCCCCTATTTTATCTTTGTCTAAAGACTCCTCTAGCTCTTTAGGAAAGGAGATAGTATTGGGATCACCATCGCTAATATATCTTTCCTCTGGATGTTTGTCAAAGTACTCCAACCAATCATATAATCCAGTGTTTTCAGTTTCTATTTCACTAGCCCTTATTCTAGGTATTCTAGCCATATTGGTATCAACATGGTATGAAGGCCGTGCTGGATTAGAACCTACTAAAAGTATAGCCTTATTATGATATTGAGTTCCTTCAAAACTACCCTCTATAACATAATTGTACAGTTCTTCATCTTTCGGGCTTGCGCCATAAGGCAAAGCTAAACTATCTACCTCATAGCCTGGTAAAATTGCCTGGGTAGCTTTCACATTTTTTCCTAAAGCCTCTTGAATAAATTGTGCATCTCTGCTCTCTTTTGTATTAAAATCCATCCTAAGGTTTTCGTGATTATAGCAATGATTACCTATTTCCATTCCTCTTTCCACTAGATATTGGAATTTCTCAGCAACCCATTGCTCTTGCCTAAAAGGTGTAGGATAAAATACATAAAAAGTGGCTTTTAGACCAAAATCTGGATGTTGTTTATTGAATTCCTCTAAAATCCCAACAGCAGAGTTAGGATCAATTACAAATTCTCCATCCTCATCCAATATATTGAATTGACCTTTTGTGCCGTCATCAAAGGTAATTACAACGGGAGTAGTCCCTGGAGGTGTGTCAATATTACCTTTTATATAATCCTTCATACTTATTGCGCGATATCCCTTATCATATAAGGTCTGCAAATCCTTACGAAAATTTTCTGGTGTTCGGACCCAAACATCCTCTGATTCACCTATATCATGATACATCAATATCATGATTTTACCTAATTCATTGACTTTAAGGGCTTTTAGATCCACAGGAGGATGGTCTTGCTCCTCTTCTATTGAGACTTCTTCCTCATTTTGACTTTCTTTTTCGTCCTCTTTTTCATTTTCTTCTTTTTGAGCACTTTCTTGCTGATCTTGTGGATTAATTTCTCTTTCTGCAAATGCGTTATTATCATTTTTATCATTAGTACAAGCAGTAATAAATACAAGAAGCAAAGCTATTATCAAAGCAATGAATTTTTTCTTGTTTATTATCATATGCAACCTCTTCCATTTTATGTATTAGTATAAATTTTAATTATGTATATAAAAAGTATAATATCTATATCTTAGCATATCAGATTATATGGCAAAAAACTATATATAAAAATTTCCTTTTTTTATTTATAGGTGAAATTTTATTGATTTTCCAGTAAATCCTCAGTATTATTTTTTTATTTTCTACACACATTAATAGTACAAAACAATGATACTTTATTAGATATATCTAAATAATTATATAGAGTATTATTGTTTTGTTACAAATATACTTTATAATAATTTTTTGAAAGGAGACTGGAAAAAATGGCAGCAGGAAGTGGAAATACTGGCCGTAATAGACAGTTAGTACCTGAAGCTCATAAAGCACTGGATGATATGAAATATGAAATTGCAAGAGAATTTAATTTACCTGTAACCCAAGGTTCAGAAGATTACTGGGGCAACTTAACTGCTCAACAATGTGGTAAAGTCGGCGGAGAAATGGTTAAACGATTGATAGCTATGGCTCAAAACCAGTTGAAATAATAGTTTGGTATATGCTAATAGATAAAATAATACGGCGATAAATAATCGCCGTATTATTTTGTTGTATTTTATGCTATAATCATAATATTATATCCTTACAATTTCTTAAGAGTTATATGAGGTGGGAACTATGATTCAAGACACTAACGCTTTAGCCGAGGATAAATTATCTATTTTATATTTTATGGGATGTTTAGGTATTCCTCTAACAAATGGTCAAATTACCCGTTTTTTTGTGGAAAATAATATAATTAACTATTTTGAGCTTCAGCAATATATTATTGAACTTATTTCTGGTGGACTAATAGATAATATGGAAACAGGTAATTCTCAATTTTTAACCTTAACCTCTAAGGGGAATAAGGTTTTAGCTTTTTTTAAAAAAAGAATATCTCCTACACTGCGTAATATCATCGAATCCTACGCAGAAAATAATCGTGAACGATTAAAAGATGAAAGTCAAATCACTGCCGATTACAAAAAAATAAACCACAAACAATATGAAGTTTTATGTAGAGTTACCGAAAAGGATCTGGTACTAATGGAACTAAAGCTTAACGTTCCCGATAGCAGTCAAGCCAAGGCTATTTGTGAAAATTGGAGACTTAGAGCTCCTGAGGTCTTTAAAGCTATGTTAGATCGTTTGATATAAAAACTATGCCATTTGGTTCTTTCCCTACCCTCATAGTATCAACTTTTCTACGAATTTTCCAATCAACAACTGAAATTGAATTATCGCCAGGATTAGTTACATAGACATACCTCTCATTATGATCCACAGCCATGCCATGTGTCATACCATTTGTGGGCACATGGTATATTATTTTTTTCTTTTCTAAATCCACTATTTCAAGTCCTCCATTACCCATTGAGGCAACAAATACATATTTTCCATCTTTGGTGATATATATTTGGCCTGGTATTGCATTTAGTCTGATTTCTGCTAAAGTTTTATAATTATCAGTATCAAGAACCTTTATACAACCCATATCACTATCGTTTGAAGATGAACAACTAACAAATAGAACATCCCCTTTCGCCGAATACCTTACTTGCATGGGGTTTTTATTAAGTTTAATAAGTTTTTTTAGTGATAGGTTATGGGCATCAATAATCATAACATCATTTGAATTAACATTAGCTATAGCTAATGTTTTAAATATAGGATCAAAATCTATACCTTGAGGCATGGAACCAGTCTTTAGTTGACTAATTAGTTTCATTTTTTTCACACAAACAACCGATACTGTATCCGAATCACTATTTGTGACAAAAGCTAAAGCACGTTCTTTATCATAAACCATATGCCATGGACGCCTTCCTATAATAATAGAACCTAATACTTCCCCTTTTAATAAATCAATAGATGCTATGGAATCGGCATAATACTGACTAACTAAAACCCTATAACTTTTGTCATAGTTTATAATATCGTAGGGCCCTGAATCTTTTGGTAGCTGTATCCGTTTAATCTCTTTAAAATGACAGGGATCAATAACTGAAATAGTACTATCGCCAGTGTTTGTAACTGCTATTAAATACTTATAGTTCATAATTGACCTCCCCATAATACTATCTGTTTATATGTTTTAAGTCCTTGTGTTAGTTCAGTACTTATCCTTAAGCCATTATTAGGATGAACTAGCACAGCGGTTAATTTGGTCTAATTTCATTATATGGGGATAAGGTAAGATGTGTAATCCAATTGAACAAGATAATAATATTGCATAAAAAAATACCTCCAAGGTAGGTAATCTAATTTTAATAAATTAGCTTGTCTACCTTGGAAGCATCATATCACATGAATTTCTTTAATAATCTCTTATAGCTGCTGTTGTTTTACTCTCTTTATTCTTTATATAACTTCTTGCACTTCCTGCTAGATATAAAGAACCGCATATTATTACAATACCTTCATGGCCTGCTATATCTATAGCCTTATCAATTGCATTTGGAATATTTGGTTCTGTAATAACCTTATCACAATATTTTAATGCTTTAGAACTTAGCTGGCTAGGTTCCATAGCTCTATGACTATCAGGCCTAGTTGCAATTATTGTATGTGCTAGGGGACAAACCTTGCTAACTACTACATCAACTTCTTTATCCTTTAATATACCTAATACCAAGGTTACTTGATCAGGGTTAAAATACTTGCTAATGGTATTAGCTAATACATTAGCACCTGCTGCATTGTGGGCACCATCTATTATGATCAATGGTTTTTTACAAACTTTTTCGAGACGTCCTGGCCATTTTGTATTGGCCATACCCTGGTATACAGCAGTCTCAGGCACTTGTACTCCCATATCCCTTATGACTTCTATAGCTGATAGGGCAGTAGCAGCATTTAAAAGCTGGTGCTCACCTATTAAATTTAGCTTAAGATCCTTATATTCTCTATCTTTATATCTAAAATCAAAAAAATTGCCTTCTAGGGATGATTCTTTAACCGATATTTGTTCTTCAGAAACTTCATATAAAAACGCATCCCTATCTTTTGATACCTGCCTAAGTACTGAAGAAGCTTCACTTTGCTGTGGATATACCACTACTGGCCTGCCATGCTTTATTATACCTGCTTTTTCAAAGGCTATTTCTCCTAAAGTGCTACCTAGCACATCCATATGATCAAAGTCAATGGCAGTGATTACCGACAACAAGGGTTTATCTACCACATTAGTAGCATCAAACCTACCTCCCAATCCTACCTCTACTACAGCTATATCTATTTGTTGCTGGGCAAAGTAAAGTAGGCCAATGGCTGTAATTATCTCAAAAACTGTAGGATGGTTGCGGCCCTCCGCAACCATCTCTTCCACCTTTTCCTTTACCATTTGGGTGACATTGCCTAAATCATCATTAGGCATTTCCTTTAAATTTACTTGAATTCTTTCAGTAAAATTCTCTAAATAGGGAGAGGTAAACATTCCAACCTTATATCCCGCTTCATAGAGAATATGAGATATCATTGAAGTAACAGATCCTTTACCATTTGTTCCTGCTACATGAATATACTTATACTTATTTTGTGGGTTGCCCAAGCGATTTAAGAGATCAGTAATATTCTCTAATCCTAGTTTAGATCCAAATTTATAGGCACTATATATATACTCCAAAGCTTGATTGTAGTCCATTGAAATAGCTTCCACCTACCCTTATTTCATCAATTTATTTAAAGCTTCTATTCGATCATTTACTTTATCCATCATATCAAGATATTTATTAAGTTTTTGTCTTTCTTCCTCTACTATAGCAGGAGGTGCTTTTTTAACAAAATTCTCGTTAGCAAGTTTACCTTCAGCCCTAGCAATTTCCTTTTTCAAGGTTTCTTTTTCCTTATTTAGCCTTGCCATTTCCTTATCAAAATCCACCAACTCTTCTAATGGCATAAATATTTGTGCTTTATCCGTCACTGCAGAAACACTATTTTCTGGAATATCCGATTCACTATCCTTTAAAATTACCCTTGATGCAAAGGCTAGCCTCTCAAAGTAGATTTGTCCTTCTTCAAATACTTCTTTATAGCCTTGAGAGGGAACAATAATTACCTGTGCCTTTTGAGATGGATGAACCTCCATTTCTGCTCTAACATTTCTTATGCTTCTGATGGCATTCATTATTGCTTCCATCTGATCTTCGGCCTCACCATCCACTTCATTTTCATTATAATCTGGCCATGGAGATATCATAATGCTCTCACCTTCATGAGGTAAGTGCTGCCATATTTCCTCCGTTATAAAAGGCATAAAAGGATGCAACAGTTTCAAGGTATTGGATAATACGTAGGTAAGTGTATATAGTACTGTTTCTCTTTGCTCATTCTCCTGATCATATAATCTTGGTTTTGCAAGTTCAATATACCAATCACAAAACTCGCTCCATATAAAATCGTAGAGTTTCTGTACCGCAATTCCTAGCTCATATTTTTCCAGATTTTCAGTTACTTCTTTTACTAATCGATTGTATTTACTAATAATCCAGCGATCAGGCAATTCTAAATCCTCTATTTTTGGCTTCTTTGGAACAGAATCCTTCAGGTTCATCAGTATAAACCTAGAAGCATTCCATATCTTGTTGGCAAAATTCCTAGAAGCTTCAACCCGTTCATAATGGAACCTCATATCATTTCCTGGTGAGTTTCCTGTAAGGAGACTAAGTCTTAAAGCATCAGCTCCATACTCATCAATTACCTCTAGAGGATCTATACCATTACCCAAAGATTTACTCATCTTTCGTCCCTGAGCATCCCTTACAATACCATGGATAAATACATGACGGAAAGGAACTTCATCCATATGTTCCAGTCCAGAAAAGATCATTCTTGCTACCCAGAAAAATATAATATCATAGCCTGTTACTAAAACGCTAGTTGGATAGAAATACTCTAACTCGTCTGTTTTATCAGGCCAGCCTAATGTAGAAAAGGGCCAAAGGGCAGAACTAAACCATGTATCCAAAACATCTTCATCCTGCTTGAATTCTGTACTACCGCATTTTGTGCAATAGTCGGGCATATCCCTAGCTACAACTGTATCATTGCAGCCTTGGCAATAGTATGCAGGAATCCTATGTCCCCACCATAGCTGTCTGGAAATGCACCAATCCCTAATGTTCTCCATCCAATTAAAGTATATCTTTTCGAATCTTTCAGGTATAAATTTTATCCTTCCATCTCTAACTGCTTCAATTGCAGGCTTGGCCAAGGGTTCCATCTTTACAAACCATTGTTTGGATATAATTGGTTCTACTACAGTATCACATCTGTAGCAGTGTCCTACATTATGGCTATGTTCTTCTATCTTAGCCAACAAGCCCTGTTTTTCCAGGTCTTCTATTATTCTTTTTCTTGCCTCATATCTGTCAAGCCCCTGATATTTACCTGCATTTTCATTCATTACAGCCTCATCGTCCATAACACGAAGCTGTTCAAGATTATGTCGAAGCCCTACCTCAAAATCGTTAGGATCATGTGCAGGTGTAATCTTTACAACTCCTGTACCAAATTCTCTATCTACATATTCATCTGCTATAATGGGTATTTCACGATTTACCAAAGGCAAAATTACCTTCTTGCCAATGAGATGCTGATATCTCTCATCTTCAGGATGAACTGCTACCGCAGTATCCCCCAGCATGGTTTCAGGTCTAGTAGTTGCTATGGTCAGCTTTTCATCGCTGTCCTTTATTGGATAATAAATATGCCAGAAATTACCTCCTTGTTCTTGATGCTCTACCTCTGCATCTGATAGTGCAGTCTTACATTCTGGGCACCAATTGATAATCCTATCTCCCCGGTAAATAAGCCCTTTTTCATATAGTCTAATAAACACCTCTATAACTGCATGACTACAACCTTCATCCATGGTAAAACGCTCTCTAGACCAGTCAAGGGATGAACCTAGTTTTTTAAGCTGGTCTACAATTCTTCCCCCATATTTTTCTTTCCATTCCCATGCCCTTTCTAGAAAGCCCTCTCTTCCAACATGGTTTTTGGTAAGACCTTCTTTTGCCATTTCCTCAACTATTTTTACTTCAGTAGCAATGCTAGCGTGGTCAGTTCCTGGAACCCAAAGAGTCGAATAACCTTGCATCCTTCTCCAGCGTATTAGAGTGTCTTGTAAAGTATTGTCCAAGGCATGACCCATATGAAGCTGTCCAGTTATATTTGGAGGAGGAATAACTATACAGAAAGGCTTTTTACTCCAGTCCACCTCTCCCCTAAAATATCCTTTTTCCATCCATTCTTTATATCTTCTATCTTCTACTTGTTTTGGATCGTAAGTTTTTGCAATCATTCGATCTTCACTCACTCTATACTCTCCTCTCTCTTTATTTGGTAATTCTAAACAATCCTAATAACCCTATAAATAATCCAACTATTTTTAGTATAGTTGTAATCTTGAAAACCTTATGGGATGAGATTTTCATAATCCTTACTGTAATAAACCTAGCGCCATAAGTGATAAAAGCAGCAATCATAAAAAACAATAATGCCACCTTATCTATATTTATCAAATTTTCCAGCGCCTTCTCTAGCATAAGCAACACCTTTCATAATGGATAAAAAAAGCCTTACATCCTAGGGACAAGGACGTAAGACTCCGCGGTACCACCTTGTTTTTTGCTTTTAATAGAAACAAAGCCTATAAAAGCAAACACTCAAAATCTTTAACGGGATTAGCGTTTCAGCCTACTTGCGGTTCAGCTGAAATGTTCAGAAGCGACCTTCCATTTTCTCCAACCGGGGAAATCTCTCAGCCCATGGATTTCCTTTTCTGTCGGCCTTGAAAATGTACTCCTCTTCGTCATCACATGGATATGAAATTGTTGTTCAAATTTAGCTACTTTTGCATAATATTATAACCTATAAAGTTACGTTGTCAAGACTCAACTTAACCTATTGTGCTAGATCAATATTATTAAATATAAATCTCCAATGAAAACTTGTTAAGTTGACACTTATGATTAGCTTAGACATTGGTATTATGATTGCTCAAATTTATTATACCGTATTGAACAAGGGCAAATAATGTGAGAAAGACTGCAATTCCTAACAGATAATATGCATAAGGTAATTCAAACACTAAAGCTATAATAGCTACATAAAAGGCTGCACTAGCGGCTTTTCCGACAAAATTAGACTGTACTACAGTATCTCTATTTTTGTATAAGAATATAGCGCCTAGCACCATTAACAGTTCCTTGCCTAACACAATAATGACAACGATCAAGGGAACTATATCTACTGTATACAAGCTTATCAGAACCACAATTAACATTAGCTTGTCTGCTAATGGATCCATAAGTTTGCCCCATTTGGTAATCATATCGTATTTTCTAGCAATATAACCATCCAATACATCAGTAATTCCTGCTACCAAAAAAATTATAACACCCCATTTAAGATTGTTTTCAATAGCAGGATTGTAAAAGACATATATAAATACGCCAACGAGGCAAAATCTAATGGCTGTCAATATATTGGGTATATTCATGCTTATTTTCCTCTTCTCTTTATATAGCTTTGACTTAATTTTAACTTTCCTAATGATTTTTATACTAGGTTCCAATCATTGTTCAATGCACTAGTTACTATATTCTACTTATAATTAAAAATTCCTCCAAAAGGGCGAGGAATTACTACAAAACAATGGTCGGGATGACAGGATTTGAACCTGCGACCCCTTGCTCCCGAAGCAAGTGCGCTACCAAGCTGCGCTACATCCCGGATTATATGGAGCCAATAAGGGGACTCGAACCCCTGACCTACGGTTTACGAGACCGTTGCTCTACCATCTGAGCTATATTGGCAAAATACGGTCTAATACAGTAATTAATTATATCATATGAGTTTTAAAATGTCACCATATTTTTCAATACCATAATCAAGATGATCTAGAGAAGTCAAGCATATTTCAAAATTTTTATAAAAGATCTTAAGACCATAAGCCTATGAGTTAATTCACCTTTTATTAGTACCTGAATATTATAAAAGTACCTAAACTATAACAATTCTCAGGAGGTGTTATAAGGTGAAAATAATGAAATATTTTATTTTTGCTCTAGTTTTAGTATTGGCCATTTCCTTTGTTATGTCAGGTTGTAATAAGCAACAAGGACAAAAAGTACGTTTAATAGAAGTAACCCATTCTATTTTCTATGCCCCCCAATATGTAGCAATACATGAAGGCTATTTCAAGGAGGAAGGTATAGACATTGAACTTACTACCGGTGAAGGTGCTGACAAAGTTATGACAGCTGTGTTAGCTGACCAAGCAGATATTGGATTTATGGGACCTGAAGCTGCTATCTATGTTTACAATGAAGGTAGAGAGGATTACGCCCAGGTTTTTGCGCAGTTAACTCAAACCGATGGTTCTTTTTTGGTAGGTAGAGAAGAAGAACCAGATTTTAAATGGGAAAATCTAAGAGGCAAAACCATTATTGGTGGCCGAAAAGGTGGAGTTCCTCTTATGACCCTTGAGTATGTACTTAAGAAACATGGATTAACTCCCGGTGTGGATGTAGAAGTTCTAACAAATGTACAATTTGCTTTAATGGCAGGTGCCTTTACCGGCGGCACTGGAGACTATGTAACCCTTTTTGAACCAGTAGCTTCTACAATAGAAAACGAAGGTTCTGGTTATGTTGTTGCTTCTGTAGGTGTTGCTGCTGGTAACGTTCCTTATACAGTCTATGCTACCAAAAAAAGCTTTATTGAAAAAAATAAGGATCTAATCCAACGTTTTACCAACGCTATTTACAAAGGCCAGCAATTCGTCAAGGAAAAATCCCCTGAAGAAATAGCTAAAGCTATACAACCAGCTTTCCCCGATAGCGATTTAGATTTGCTTACTCAAGTAGTTAAAAGATATAAGGATCAGGATTCCTGGGCTACCAATCCTATTTTAAAGGAAGAAGATTTCAACCACCTACAAGATATAATGGAAATGGCTGGTGAACTTGATAAGAGAGCATCTTATGATGAATTAGTGAACAATGAGTTTGCAGAGAAGGCAACTAAATAGCATAACAAACCCAGCTATACAGGCCCCCTTGGGGGCTTTTTATTTTAACAAATCATATGCCAAAGAATATAATGAATTATGAACAAAAACTCTAAAATCCTTATATCTATATATATTTATTCATACAAGGAGGACTGAATATATGAATAGAAAAGAAGTGGTAAGTCTAAAAAATGTATCTTTGAAATATTACAGCTTAGAAGGTGAAACCCCTGCGGTTAATGATATATCCTTATCAGTTAAAGAAGGGGAGTTTATTGGAATTGTTGGACCCAGTGGTTGTGGTAAAACTACTATACTTTCCCTAATTGCAAGACTCATTAAACCCACCAAAGGGCAAGTTCTAGTAGATGGAAAATTAGTAGAAGGACCTTCTACTGATGTGGGATACATGTTACAGCAGGATCATCTATTTGAGTGGCGTACCATATTGCAAAATGTATTGTTAGGTCTTGAGATCCACGGTAAGGTCAATCAAGAATCTAGAGCAAAAGCAGAAAGACTTCTAGAAACCTATGGCTTGGGAGAATTTAAAAACCACTACCCAGATCAACTTTCAGGAGGCATGAGGCAACGGGCTGCTCTAATACGTACCTTAGCTGTGGATCCTAAAATATTATTGCTTGATGAACCTTTTTCAGCTTTAGATTACCAGACAAGATTAGCCATATCCGACGAAGTGAGTACAATCATTCGAAAGGAAGGTAAAACTGCACTGCTGGTAACTCATGACATATCTGAGGCAATCAGTATGTCTGATAAGGTTATAGTTTTAACTAAAAGACCTGCTACCATAAAGTCCATCCATGAAATCCGACTTACCTGTGAAAAAGATAATCCTATAAGTCGTCGCCAAGCACCTGAATTCAGAGAGTACTTTAACACCATATGGAAGGAGTTGGAAGTACATGTTCAATAGAAATAAAATCAAAGCAGCATCCAAAGAGCATGCTATGTACATTGCTAAGATTAAAAGAAAAAAACTGTTTATTCGCCTTACACAAATCAGTATTTTAATTCTATTTATTATCCTATGGGAGTTGGCAGCCAGATTTAAAATAATTGATGCTTTTATTACCAGTCAGCCAACTAGAATAGTTAATACATTAGTAAATTTACATGAAGAAGGTACACTTTGGATGCATATCTCCATAAGCATTATAGAAACCATAGTAGGTTTTATCTTAGGTACTGCATTAGGTACAGCTATTGCTATAGTACTGTGGTGGTCAGATTTTATTGCTAAAGTAGCTGACCCCTACCTAGTGGTATTAAATAGTTTACCAAAGGTCGCTTTGGGCCCTATTATCATAGTATGGATAGGTGCAGGACCCTTCGCTATTATAACTATGGCCCTATTAGTTTCCCTTATTGTCACTATCATAACAGTACTTAATGGTTTTTTGGATGTCAGTCCTGACAAAATTAAGTTGCTTAAGACTTTTGGTGCAACCAAGCTGCAAATCCTAAAAAAAGTTATCCTTCCTGCTAGCATTCCTACCATTATAGCTGCTCTTAAAATCAACGTTGGTATGTCTTGGGTAGGAGTAATAGTTGGAGAGTTTCTGGTTTCAAAAGCAGGATTAGGTCACTTAATTGTATACGGTGGGCAGGTATTTAAGCTTGACCTAGTTATGACCAGCGTCTTTATACTTTCCATTGCAGCTGCTTTAATGTATCAGTTTACCACTTGGTTAGAGAAAAAACTAATAAAATGGCACAATTAATGATAAAAAAGATGAGAGAAGTTTTTCTCTCATCCTTTTTTGCTTATTATAGTGATATTTTTTAACTGTGGAAGGCTAAAAATGTCTAACAACTTATTCCAAAATCCATCAACCTTTTGCATTGAATCTAACCAATTGCGGGTCTTCTCTAAATTATCACTGTTAAGGAAAAGAAGTCTTTCTGTTCGTAAACTATCATGTCCGTACACTTCTGGAATCTGTTCTATTATATCTTTGGCCCTGTTTATAGGGATACTATAGGCTAAAAATCTATCCCACACATCTAGTTTTGGCTTAACCAAATCAGATTGAAGGGGATTTTTTAAATAGTTTTTAAATCCAGTCCACAAAGCATTATTAATGGCTCCAAACTGTGTACGTTTGCAAATAAATAGAGAATATATAGCAAGTAGCAAGGCTAACACTATAACTGACAAGCCTCTTATCATTTCTCCCATGGTACACAGTATAACTCCTGGAATTGCAGCTAAAAGCCCAAACAGTAAGCAATATAGTTTAGCTTTTTGAACATTTTCGAAGAAATTCCATTTTTCAGCTTGTTCTAGGACTAACTTCTTCCATGTATTGTACTTATATTTGTAGCGTTGTTTATTACTTTCATCTTTAAGCCATGCTTCAAAATCATTAGTGGATACATTGGTAGAACCATGACCAAAATCCTCAAAAAGCCATACTAATAAATATTCTTCATGAGCTTTTAAATCCTTTGTTTCAACATCTGGATTCTGAGAGAGAAGGAAACCTCCCTCTTCCCATGGCTTAGCATTTAGATAACCTTTATTTACCAAATCAATAAGGGTAGCAATAATATAATCTTCTCTTACCTTACCTTTATTCATAAATACTCCTAATTCCGCTGGAGTATAGTAATTAGCTGGTATTTCATTAACATGTTTTTTATCAATGCCTGTTTTTGGATCCTTATCATACTTTATAAAAAGAAAAACAAACACAATAGCAATAGATGCACATGCAACAATAGTGCTCAGCCAGATAGTTAATTGGCGCCTTTCATAGGCTTGGCGAGCTTGTCCAATTTTTTCCTCATACTCTTGCATATCTGCTAATACTTCGTCTGCAATCTCATTTTCTATTATCTTTCTTCCTTCAGGAACCATGGAATTTGGAAGCAGCAATATTAGCCTTAAATCCTCATCCCCGGTCATTAGACTAGCATCATATTGAACAGTATTTCCATCCTTAAACTGTTGACTATAAAGGACCCCTTGTAAAAAAGATTGTGTTAGTTCCACATCTCCTCCTTTGGGAATGTGGACACTTATAGAAATCTCTCCAAGACATAAACCATCTTCTCGGCTAATAAAGGACCAATCTAGTAATGCCATGTCCTTATATATTCCAACTAAATCATATAAGGTATATTTATATACTAGAGTTTTTTGCTTTTCTTCTGTATCTATGGATATATCAATTGCATTAACAATACCATATTCCTCATCATAAATAAACTCATAGGAGTCCGATTCAATCTGCTCCAGTTTAGATTTTTTAATATCTTCCTCATTTGTTTCCACAACATTATATACGCTCATATTATCTATTGAGGACGCAACAAAAGCATCTATATTTTTCCTTATGGTACCTGAAAAGTTTTTATTAAACTTGTATGTAATATATTCCTCTATTGATACCGAACCGTCGGAATTCACATGGGCTGTTGACGTATAAGAATGAATTTTCCATGAATCCGATATATCCTCATTAGCCAAAGATTGAGATACTCCTAAAGTAGAAATTAATACTATGATAGATAATGCTAACACAATAAGCTTTTTCAAATCTCCCCACCCCTTTTCTTAGTTATTATTCTACCACGAAATCAAATTCATCTCCATACTTAAATAAAAATTAATATCATATTATCCAGTGAGCATAATATATGGTATTATTAGATTAATTGGAATATATTCCTGGAGTGATAGTCAAAATGAAATTATTCAAAACACCATTTTTATACTTAATTTTTGTCCTATCATTACTAGTTGTGGTAATCTTATTTTTCATGATAAACAATCCAGCAAAAAGAACCCTTGAGGAGTTTTTAAGCTCTGTTAATGAATCATCCAAAATACCTATACAAAATTTTGTTGTACCAGAGAACCTAGATGATCCCTTCATAACTATCCTTATGAATCAAAATATAATAAAAAACCATAGAATAATTAATGTTCAAAAGGCTGGACAAAATAGTAGAAAAATCAAAGCCTCCCTTACCACTGAGCATGGCTCTATTGATGTATGGTTTAGCCTTGCCAAAATATCTAACAGGTGGTTTATTACTAGTTTCCCGAAAATCACTAATATTGAAGCAGCTGTACCCTTAGCAGCTGAAGAAAAAGGAAATGGACATATAGAATATCAAATGGATGTGGATGGAACCCATCTATATTGTGCTTTCCCATCTCATAAAAGTGCAATCACTATAGGTTTACCTGTTTCCCTTGTACTAATAGAAGACTATATTGTTTTATATGAACACATGATCCCCATACATCTAAATAGGATAATGTCAGCATCAGACAGCCATATTGAAGATTCTAAGCTAGGATACATCAATATAGAATCAACTTTAAATGTATATGAGATTACCGATAATACACCTGTTTATCAGAAAAATTCCATTTTACCAATAGGCGTTAAAGATGTTATCTTATACCATTCAGCCTCACCAAGGAATAAAACCCTAGTAGCATATGTTGATTTAAGAAAATTGCCGAATGATATTGTTCGTGTTGTTTTAAAGGATACAGAGTTTCAAAATCTTGTACATCCAGAAGTAAGATTATCCTCTACTCATGGCCTAACTATAAAAAACATTGTTGATGATATTGAGTTTAATATAGAAAAGGACCAAGAGATTGTGTTTAAACACGATGGCGAAAAGGGTAGCCAGCTATTTAATAAGGATAATTTAATAGCTTCATCCTCTAATCGTTGGTATATTTCTCCTAGAAATGAAGGTAATATAATTGTTAATAGTATTATTCGAGCTCAAGCTCAAGGATCATCTGGTACACTTTATAGAGGAAATATAGAAATATCTAGTGGTGACAATGGATTGATAATAGTTAATGAAGTAGGTTTGGAAGAATACCTTTACTCAGTTGTCCCTAGTGAAATGCCCGTCAAGTTTGGTCTTGAAAGCCTAAAGGTCCAGGCTATTGCTGCACGTTCTTATGCTGTTAGAAGTCTGAAATCCAGAGGCTATGCCCGTTTAGGGGCCCATGTTGACGACAGTACCTCTAGTCAAATGTATAATAATATCCAAGAACATCCTGTTGCCATTCAAGCTGTTGATGAAACACGAGGTCTAGTACCCGTATTTGAAGATCAAATTATAGATTCTCGCTTTTTTTCTACCTCCTGTGGCTATACCGCTAATTTCCATGAAACCTGGAGTATAGACGATGTTTTCCCCAGCAAAGAAATTCCCTACTTGACGGCCCAGCCTCAATTTGAAGGAGATGCACCTAGCCTTTACAATGAAGAAAATTTTAGAGCTTTTATCAATCAAAAAAATTTACAAGGCTATGACCGATACTCTCCATTCTTCCGCTGGTCTTTCTCCATGAAACGGGAGCAGCTAGAAGCTGTACTGCAAGAAAATCTGGCTGTACTGCAAAAAAAACAGCCCTCCTTTATCCTTACAAGGGATAATGACGGATCTTTTAGTCAGAAGCCAATCCCTGAAAACATAGGCCAATTACAAAATATAGTACCTATTAAAAGAGGTCAAGGTGGCAATATTATGGAATTAGAAATCACTACCACTAGTGGGGTCTACAGAGTTATAAAAGAGCTCAACATAAGACAGCTCTTAAAGCCAGTTAATCTTATCCCTGGTGAAAAACCTATTGAGATATATCGCCATGACAACAGCATAGTAACTGACTTTCCTATTTTGCCTAGTTCCTTTTTCTATCTAGACATAATCCGGGACAAAAATGGAAATCTTTCCAATGTTACATTTACTGGAGGAGGGTACGGTCATGGGGTTGGCATGAGCCAGTACGGCGTATATGGCCTATCTCTCTTAGGTAAATCTTATACAGAAATAATTGAACATTTTTATCCGGGAAGCAGACTTGAAAGTTTATACTAGAAATTCCCTAACCTTATTTATTAAAGCTTCTCTAGTATTATCTATTTCCTCGTTAATTACCATCTCCAATAGTTTATTGAGAATAACCCCTATTTTTTTTCCTTGGGGAATACCTAGAGCAATGAGGTCATGACCGTCAATAGCAAGATCCTTTAAGGTTATACAAAGATCCTCTACCAAAACAGCATCAAATCTTTCTTCAATAGCATCTAGTCTATCTAGTTTTTCCTTGCAATACAACGGTTTTTTAGCCAAAGCATCAGCCCTCATTACCTTTAACAATCTCCTGAACTGGGTTTCTCCAATTTCACTAAGTAGCCTTTTAATGCTTTTAGAAGTTAAAGCTATTTGCATACTATGGTACTTAATTAGCTGCACAATATCATTTATATGCTTATTTGAAAATCTCATTCTCTTTAATATTTTTTTTGCCATATGCGCAGATATTTCAGCATGACCATAAAAGTGACCTACACTATTTTTATCTAATGAAAAGCATCTAGGTTTACCAATATCATGAAAAAACATTGTGGTTCTTAAAACAATGTCTTTATCAATTAATTCTACTGATTTTAAGGTATGTTGATATACATCGTATATATGATAATTGTTTTGATGATCAAAACCAACCATATCTTTAACTTCAGGTATTAAAAAAATAATAATTTCCTTAAATTCCATCAGTGTGTCATAGATCTTTTCTCCAAGTAAAGTCTTACAAAATTCAACAGTAATACGCTCCTGGGATATATTTTTTAGTAAGTACATACATTCAAACATGGCCTTTTTTGTTCTCTCTTCAACTTCGAAGCCCAAAACGGATGCAAATCGAATTCCCCTAAGTATTCTAAGGGCATCTTCGGAAAAACGCTCTACTGGATCACCCACACATCGAATTAAGCCCTTTTTTATATCTTCTTGTCCTCCAAATGGATCTACTATATGCCTATCCGTCATGGCACAAGCATTAATTGTAAAATCCCTACGCTTTAAGTCCTCGACAATGTTTTTGGTGAAATATACTTTATCAGGTCTACGTCCATCGGAGTATCCATCATCAATTCTATAGGTGGTAATCTCGATTAACTCCTTGTCAATAAGGACAGCTACAGTACCATGCTTGAGTCCAGTATCTATCTGATAATAATTCTTAAACACCCTTTTTATTTCCTCTGGAGTAGCCGAGGTAGTAATATCCCAATCGTCTGGTTCTTTTCCCAATAAGGAATCTCGAACACAACCACCCACAACATAAGCTTCATATCCAGCTTGATGAAGTTTATCTAATGTAAATTTGATTTTATTAGGAATATCAATATTTAATGTGCTCATCTTTTGCACCTCATGAACAAATTTGTAATCTTTTCTCTAAGTATTACAAAAGTTGAAGCTTACACATCCTACTTTTTTACCTTTCTTGTATAAAAAAATATCCCTACTATAAAAATAACACCTATTAACCCTACTATAGGATAAAGGGTATTTACTATTGAAGAAAATCCAAGAAAAGAAAGTAAGGATGCCAGACACACTATTAATGTAGCCGTTATTATATGATTAATACCAAATCTATCATGAAAAAAGGAGGTCATAGAGAACAAATTGCCTACTAGGGTTGTGAAAATAGCACCCCACACAACTAAAGAATAAAGAATTGAAAAAAAACTGGATTTATTAGAAATAATATAAAGAACTGGTATTTCATAATCGAAAATATAAGGTATATGTGCTAGCAAGCAATAATGACTGGTTAACAGCATGGCTCCCAAAATGCTTCCGCCTAACAATCCGCCTAGCTTTAACACATCTCTATCCCTAAATTCTTGCCCTAGTCTTGCCAGTACTCCAGTGCTGAAGATTATATTAAATGACGCATAAGATATTCCTTGTTTGATAAGATGAATTGTGCTTGCCTCTACAAAATTAATTTGACCCTCAAATGAGTTTTTTGCAAATAAAGTTATGACAATTATTATAATCTGAAAAGACAAAATAGCACTTACTAGTATTTTGTTGATAGATAATATTCCACTTATACCAAATCCGATAGTGACTATAGCTGCCAATGCAGTTATGGTAACTCCGACTAGATATGATGTCTTACCAAATTCTTGAAACATAGCACCAGCTCCAGCCAACATAGCCATGTTGATAACCATCATAGAAAAAAGCAGGTAAATGTTGATAACAGGAGAGAGAAATCCAAACATGGTATCTATTAATTTCCCAAAGGAGGAGGCCTTTAGCTCCATCCCCAATAAAAGGATCCGGGTTCCAACAAAAGTAAATAGAAAAGAGGAAATCAAAATTGCCCATAGGGCCTTATATCCATATATGGTGAAAAAACTCATTACTTCCTGTCCTGATGCAAATCCTGCTCCAACCACTGTACCTACATATGCAAAGGCTATTCCACCTGCTATGCCTACTTTTTTACTTTTATCCATCATATATTCACTCTCCCTAAAATTCCGGCTTTAATATGAATTCTATAGCCTAGTGACTATATATTTAATTGGGAGAGTAAATATGAATAAATCTCTAAGTATCTTTAGAACCCGATTCTTTTATCATCATTATAGTACTGAAAGGATCAAAGGAAATGTTAAACTGGAGAACATCTCCCACTCTACATCCTTTTGGCAAGTACTCAATAGGAATTACAATACTTTCATTACTGTGTTGAGGACAGATAATTCCCTTATCATCCTTCAGATCCTTTAATACAGCTCTCCACCTCATACCCTAACCCCCTCCTTTACTGCTTAATGAGTCAACTATTATCTAATACCTTCTTTATTCTATTAAGGTTATTATAAAGAGTCGAATAGGTAATATCATAGTAGTCCGCAATATCTTTCTTTTTAATGTATATATCCTGATCAATACAATAATATAGCTCTAATGCTGCAGCCCAAGCCTCATATTTTTTAATCTTAGGTAAATCATCGGGATACAGAGCTTTAACAAATTTAGTCCATATCATTTCTATAATCTCTTCGTATCCTTGCTGATATCTGCCTTCCATCTTATAAGTGGCGATATTAAGCACCATTTCCATTTCTAAGGGCATTTCAAAATAATCCTTATCTAAAAGATCTACTTTTACCTCTAAAATATCATCATCCACATAGGTTAAATAGGGCTCCTCAGCAGCCATCTGTTTTAATAGACCTAAAGCTTCAGTTTTTAACTCTTCGCTCTCATTTACCATCAACAAAAATTCCCGAAGAAACTCCTCTGCTTTACTGTCGTTAAAAGACGCTACCACGTTTAAAATTGCTTTCTTTATTAAATCATCATTAAGTCCTAATCCCCATCTTAACAAAGTAATAAGATTATCATCATTTTTCCATCTTACTAGCAATTCTCTCTCATCAAGCCTCAGAATATTATTTAACTCTTTAATCCTACGTAGGATTTCATCATAGGGAACTTGAAAATGATAGAATATTTCTCTACTGCTATCTTTATGGTTTGCATATTCCTGGGCTAAGCGAATGTAATAGTTACTTATAGCATTGGCTGGATCAATTTTGCTTATCTTTCTCCAATGCTTAATAGCATCTTTATATTCCTTTAGATTAAAATGGGATGCTGCTACATAGTGAAGAACACGAATATCATATGGTTTATAATGCAGTAATTGTTTTAACACTCGATTGGCCAGTCTGTGTTCTTTCAATTCACATAAAGTTACAGCTATCTTATGAAGTTCTTCTGGATCCTGGGTTTTAAAATTAACAATTTTATCTAAGTATTTCTGACTACTTTCTAAGCCATCCCTTTCATTTATAAAAAGACATATGTTACAGTTTGCATGAATGTTTTGAGGATCCATAGCCAGAACTTCCAAGCTTGTCTCTATAGCCTTGTTAACCTTTCCATCACAAAAGTAAGCTAAAGATAAATTGTTCTTGACAAAAGTAAGGGTAGGATCTAATTTAACTACCTTCTCTAGTTTGCTAATCGCTTTCTTATAATCTCCCCGGTCTAAAAGATACTTACCTTCAGCAGCTAAATTGTATATACTTTCCCTATCTGAATCAAAAATATTATAGCTATCTTCGTAATACTCATATTCTTCTAGAACATCTAATAAATCCCTCGCTTCTTCCGAATACACACCATTAGGGTCTATATCTAAATACTTTTCAAAACACTCGACTGCCCTATCATAATCTTGCATGCCCAAAAAATTACATCCTAAACCAAAATAACAATCAACTCTATCTTTTTCTTTTTGAAGAATATTAAACAAAATCCTGCTAGATTGATCAAAACATCCCATTTCAGTAAAAACTTCGGCCAAGTCTAACAGATACTCTATATTATGAGGTTCTTTCTCAATTGCTTTTCTGAAAAGATTTACAGCTCCAAGATAATTATTGTTATTCATATGTTTTTTAGCTTTTCTATGATAAAATTGACCAGACTGGTCAAATGGAATAACTTTCCTCTGTTTCCTTGCAAATAGTCCTTTAGCCATTTTCATCTCCCGATAATAAAATATAATGAGTATATTATAGCATAAATTATAGCAAGCCTCCATAATCAAAGATAATTTAGCATTAAGCATTCTTGATTAGTCGCCTTATATCCTCTTTATCAAAATTATATACAGTATTACAATAATGGCACACTAATTCTGCCTTTCCATCCTCCTCAAGTATAGCCTCTAACTCTTTCTTACCTAAAGTTAACAGTACTGACTCTAATCTTTCTCTATTACAATCACAGGAAAACTCAGGATATATAGTATCATTAATTTTTAAATCCATAGTACCTAATATTTTTCCCAAAATATCTTCAGGTTTCATACCCTGATCCACCATTGTAGAAATAGGAGGAGTATGGTGTATTCTTCTTTCTATTTCATCTATCAACTTATCCGATGCTCCTGGTAAAGGCTGTATAATAAATCCTCCTGCTGCTTTAATACTACTATCAGGATTAACTAGTACTCCTACAGCAACAGCAGAGGGCTGCTGTTCAGAGTAAGCCATATAATATGCTATATCCTCTCCAATTTCACCTGTCACTAAATCAACCTGACCTGCATAGGGCTCCTTTAATCCCAAATCCTTAATCACCGTTAGCTTCCCCTGATTACCTACAGCACCAGCTACGTCCAATTTGCCTGAAGAATTGAGGGGTAATTCTACATGGGGATTATCAACATAACCTTTGATTTTACCATTGTTCTTGGCAACTACCACAATATTGCCTATGGGTCCGCCGCCTTTTATGACTATAGATAAGTTATCGTCCTTACCTTTTAAATCAATAGCCATCATAGCAGCAGCTGTCATAGTTCTTCCAAGAGCAGCTGATGCCACTGGATACAGTCCATGAGTTTTACGTGAAGTATCCACTAAATTTGTAGTTGTCGCAGCAAAAGCTCTAATACTTCCATTTGCTGCCGTAGCTCTTATTATATAATCCTTCATTTCCAAAGCTCCTTATTTTCTTAATTGTTATTGATAATCTCATACACTTCCATAACTTAATCAATTGTGCATGTTCGATACATTTACAATATGGCTATCAAAACAAAAGATTAATAGCCATTATGTTACTATTTTTGTGCCACAAACATTAAGCGTTGACTATGCTTTTTTGGTACATCAAAGGTCAAATGATGATAGCAATTTATATTTACAAACCTATTTTGCTCCAGTTTCTCAATAAGGTCTTGCCCATGATGAGCTTTTTGTATATGGAATTCATCAAATCTCCTATACAAAGAATTTTCCTGAACAAAAAAAGTCAAATCCATAGTACAGGTACTATCTTCCTTGTTAAAGGTATTTTCCCATATTAGAAATATCCCTTGATCATCATCTATCATTATATTATCACCTAATATGGTAGAAAGCTTATAATAGGTGCTTATATCAAACAATAGCACTCCGCCAGGTCTTAGAATATTGTAAATAAGGTAAAACACTCTGTCAATATCCTCATGGTCTGTAATATAATTTATTCCATCACACATAATAAGTACTGCATCTACCTGCCTATGAAGTTCAAGCTCTCTCATATCTTGACATACAAAAGGTATCTTCAGTCCTTTTTTTCTAGCCTTTTCTTGGGCAACATGCAGCATATCCTGAGAGTTGTCAATTCCTATCATATTATATCCACGGTCTGCCATTATTATTGTTAGATTACCAGTGCCACAGGCTAAATCTGCTATATCTGTTGGTTCTATATTGTAACGGGAAAATATAGTTTCTATATAATCAGCCCATTTTATATAATCCACATCTTTCATCATTTTATCATATATATAAGCAAACTCTTGATACATTTTCTCTGGCTCCTTTTATTTTTTCCTTAAAAAAAGAGGGCCTTTTAAGGCGCCTCATTTGTTTCAGCTTTCTCTTCCTCTTTGATTTTTTTGTTAAGATACTTATTAAATACCCAATTTGCAAAGGAAATAGTAATAAACATGGGAAAAGCTAATCCAATGATAAAAAAGGGTATTATAAAGGGAATACTATAATAAAAGACTACACCAAATATTAAGAAAGCTAATAAAAAAATAACAAAGGCTCTGGGTAACTCCGCTATTGTAAAGATTATAGAATTCTTAAATATATCCTTTAGCTTTAATTTATATGTTACCAACATAGGAAATATAAACATATTCATCAAAGCATATATGATACCCATCATTATAATTAAATAACGCAGCACAACGAACAAAAGACTTTGCTGTGCTTGAACAGTGTAGAAAATAAGGTTCACATAAAACACAATCATCGCTAAGCCATTGATCAGCATAATTAATAAGCTTTCTTTCCAATTCTGTTTCCATGCGTCCTTAAAATCACTCCATATCCATGCATGCTCATCCCTAGCCCAATTCCTTATAACATAGGTTGTTCCAGCAGTTGCCGGCCCTGCAATAAGCATGCAAGGCACTAATTGTATTAACATAGTTAATACAAAACCTCGAACATTTTCTGCAGTTTGTAATACCTCTGGAGATTGAGCCATAGCCATAAGATTGATATAGGTTACTATAAAAGCTGGAACCCAGAATATGGAATACAGTAAATTAAGTTGAATTAGCTTCCAAAACCTAACTTGTAATACAACAAAAAATAACTTAATCGGTCCTTCTTGCACATCTTCCTTTTTTAGGTCCGGCTTATTGGGATTGCCATAATACATTCTATTGAAAAACCCGCCAAACATTTCAACAGTCCTTTCTCAGACAGAACTTCTGTCTTTCCTTTGTATATACTGTATTTTAACAAAAAAACAATGAAAAATCAAAAATTGTTGCATTAAATAAATACTTATCTAAATAAGTCTCAAAGCCTGCAGTTCCGCCCTTAATGTATCTTTTACCTTTTCATCAGCTTCTACCAAAGGTAGCCGTAATCCTCCAACATTCATTCCCATAATATTTAAAGCTGCCTTGACAGGTATAGGATTTGTAGTCATAAATAAGGCCTTAAACAAGGGATTTAACATTTGATGAATTTTAGCCGCCGTATCAATATCACCTTTTACAAAAGCCTCTATCATCTCTCTCATCTTCCGGCCTGCTACCTGTGCAGCCACACTAACAACTCCGTATCCACCAGCACTCAATACTGGTAGAGTAAAGGCATCATCTCCAGAATAAACTAGAAAATCTTTGTCACATGCTGCAATTATCTTGGTAATTTGATCCAAATTGCCACTTGCTTCTTTTATTGCTACTATATTGGATATCTTTGATAGGGCAATGGTAGTTTCTGCTTCCATATTGCCACCAGTCCTCGATGGAACATTATAAGCCATCAAAGGTAAATCTATAGCTTCAGCAACAGCCTTGAAATGTTCATACAGACCTTTTTGATTAGGTTTATTATAGTAAGGCACTACAGCCATTACGCCATCAACTTTACTCTCTACTGCCAATTTCCCAGTTTCTATAGTTGCTCTAGTACAATTAGTCCCAATTCCCGCTATAATAGGTGCATTTACTTTACTTTTAAGTATTCTAAATAATTCAAACTTTTCTTCAGAAGTCAGCGTAGGAGACTCACCTGTAGTTCCTACTACAACAATAGCTGTACTACCATCGTCGATGATTTTTTTTGCCAGCTCCACGGCCTTATCATAATCCACATCCATATTATCATCAAAAGGTGTCACCATGGCAGTAAGCAAACGTCCCCACTCTTTCATATCAATAGCCTCCTTAAAATTAGTGTCTCCAAGTTAATTACTATTTTACTATATGTTTTTTCCTATGTAAATGACATACATTTACATATCATATTTTCTTTCAATTGGTAATATTACGTAACATTCGATTTATTATCTTCATATACATATAAATAATACCTTTTTATATATGAAATATCAATGAGAAATTTTCAATTAATTGCAGGATTTAAATTATTATTTTGCACAAAATCATTTGACAACCATATGTATCAATGGTATCATAAATTGAAAACAAACTAAATAATAAATAAATGAGGTTCTCATATCTTAAAGCATGTTAGAGGTGCATCTTTTATGAGTAAGTTTCCGGAGAATGCGGAATTCTGTGAAGGAGCCCAAAGGAAAAGATGCCGAAAGGTATAAATATCCGCAATTTATACCTTGGTCCTAGGGTGAATAACTCTAGGATTGTCATCAAATTTTTATTTGATGGAGAGCTAACTGCTTTCGTAAACCTTGTTGGTTTTGCAAGTGTGACGAAAGCGGCTGGTGAAACATCAGCCGTTATTTTATTTTAATAAGTTAATTAAATCTTAGGGAGGAAAGCTATGAGAAAATATAATCTTGCAATAGTTGGAGTCACCGGAATGGTGGGCCGAAAATTTTTAGAAGTATTAGAAGAAAAACAGCTACCTATTGACAACTACTATATGTTTGCTTCTGCACGATCTGCTGGTAAAGTTATCAAATTCATGGGTAAAGATCATGTAGTAGAAGAGCTTACCCCTACATGCTTTGATGGCAAGGATATAGACATTGCCCTTTTCTCTGCCGGGGGTAGTGTAAGCAAAACCTATGCCCCTATTGCTGCTGAAAAAGGAATCGTAGTTATTGATAACAGCAGTGCATGGAGAATGGAACCAGATGTGCCTCTAGTAGTTCCTGAGGTAAACCCTGAAGAAATATTAAACCATAAAGGTATAATAGCCAATCCTAACTGTTCTACCATCCAAGCTGTAGTAGCCTTAAAACCCTTATATGATAAATATGGTATAGAAAGAATAGTCTATTCTACCTATCAAGCCGTTTCTGGAGCAGGAGTAGCAGGATATAATGATCTTGAAAATGGAATAAAGGGAGAAGAGCCAAAAAAATTCCCTCATCCTATCTTCAGCAATTGTATCCCTCATATTGATTCCTTTTTAGATAATGGATATACTAAAGAAGAGATGAAGATGATCGAAGAAACAAAGAAAATCCTGAAGGATAATAGCTTAAGAATTACTGCTACAACTGTTAGAGTTCCTGTATTTAATGGACATAGTGAATCTATAAATGTGGAACTAAAAAAGGAATTTGATTTAGACGAATTAAAAAGCCTATTAGCTAATGCTCCCGGTGTTGAAGTAATTGACGATCCCGCAAATAATCAATATCCAATGCCCTTAAATTGCAATGGCAAAGATCAAGTATTTGTGGGTAGGATCCGAAGAGACGAAAGCGTAGACAACGGAGTTAACTTATGGGTTGTTGCGGATAATATTAGAAAAGGAGCTGCCACCAATACTGTCCAAATTGCTGAAAAGTTAATTTGGTACTGGCAAAATGAGGCTCTCTAATCTCCTTAAATTCACTTAAAGACAGGAGTGTTTCTTGCATATGATAAAGATAATTATCCATGGATGCAATGGTAAGATGGGGCAAGTAGTGGCATCTATGGCAATTAAACAACCTGACATCCAAGTAGTGGCCGGCGTGGATAGGATTACTGACGCCTATGACAATCCTTTCCCAGTATATTCGTCATTAGACCAATGTACTGAGGAATGTGATGTCATTATCGATTTTTCTCTACCTCAAGCCCTGCCCTCTTTATTGGATGCAGCTGTCAAACGAAATTGTGCCCTAGTTATCGCAACTACAGGCTTTAGTCCAAAAGAACAGGAAACTATAGCAGCATACAGCAAAAAAATACCCATCTTACAAGCTGCCAATATGTCTGTAGGTATTAATTTGATGTACCAACTTATTCAAAAAGCAGCACAAGTTCTAGGAGACAGTTTTGATATCGAAATTATTGAAAAGCATCATAATCAAAAAATTGATGCCCCCAGCGGAACTGCCTATGCTTTGGCAGACGCTATAAATGAAGTATTTCTAAATTCAAAGAACTATATATATGGCAGGCATTCCAAGAATGATAGGAGATCACCTTCTGATCTGGGCATCCACGCTATACGTGGGGGTACTATAGTAGGGCAACATACAGTTTTATTTGCTGGAAATGATGAAACTATTGAAGTAGAGCATACTGCATATTCTAAGCAAATATTTGCCGTAGGAGCCCTTAGGGCTGCACGATATATGGCAAATAGAGCTCCTGGATTATATAATATGAAAAATGTACTAGACGATAGAAGTCCCGTAACCAATATTACAACCCAGGACAATATTATACTAGTATCCATTCGCAATGCGCCTGCTAAGCTCAATACCATTGCTAATGTATATAGAGAATTTGCTGGAGAAAATAATTACCTAGAGTTAATTAGTCAAACTTCTCCCGCAGATAGAATGAGTGATATTGCCTTTGCCCTATCAGCAGATAACCTTCAAAAAGCAGAAAACTTTTGTAAAGATCTAGCATCAAAGGATAGTGGGCTCTCTATAAAACTGGATACCAATATTATTAAGATGTCTATTGAAGGTTTAGGCTTAGAGCAACAACCAAGAATAGCCGCAACTGTTTTTGAACTATTCACCAAGCATAATATACCTATTAAAGCTTCAGTTACCTCTAACATAAAAATCGATTGTTTTATAAACAAAATTCATGAAAAACAAGCTATGGATATGTTAATCGATGAATTCGGTTTACAATAACTGCATAGGTAATTAAATATAGAACAATTAAAAACACCAGATACTAAAATACAGCATCTGGTGTTTTTTAATGCTAAAGTTATATAAATTCTAATTTAAAGCGCTATCTTAAAGATAAACAATACTGCAAGAACATACATTAGAGGTTGAACCTTCTTAGCATTACCGGAGAGAACTTTCAGAATAACCCAGGATAGTATACCAAATACTATTCCTTCAGCAATGCTGCTTGTAAA
>Ga0209537_1000970_pt1 | contig 33640 bp, 31 predicted proteins | sample BioPla4DNA1_FD_187698 | JGI IMG/M metagenome (GOLD analysis project Ga0209537, IMG submission 187698) | Biogas fermentation microbial communities from Germany - Plant 4 DNA1 (SPAdes) (version 2) | ecosystem: Engineered > Bioreactor > Anaerobic > Digestate | place: Bielefeld, North...
TAGGAACTTCTTCAGGCAGCATATATTCCCATGTCACCTGGCCTGCATCATCTATTAACATGGCCCATGCCTTACTTGCCTTTAGTAATTGAGATGATGAGTAGTCCAGTAGTAAGGCATATTCTTTCGCTGTTAAAGGCAGTTCTTTATTACCATTTTTAACGATGCCACTTTGGAGGTCAATGGTGCGGTTGCCCAACTGAAATATGGGAGCTTGCTCCTCTACAGCAGGTGAATAAACCCGTCTTAAGATTGCCGTGAGACGGAGTACTAGCTCTCGAGGTAAAAAAGGTTTTACAATGTAATCATCTGCTCCAAGTCCAAGCCCCAAAAGCCGGTCCTCGTCTTCGCCTCTTGCTGATAGGAAAAGAACGGGTATATTTGATTTTTGACGGAAAGTTTGTAGTAGAGAAAAACCGTCTCCATCAGGCAGCATAATATCTAGGATAGCAATATGGGGTTTTATAGAATTAAAAATCTCTAAGGCTTCTTTACAGGAAGCTCCATGGTAGATTCGGGTAAAGCCTTCCTTTCGTAAAAAGCCATCAACCATATTCCTTATTTCATCTTCATCATCTACAATTAGGATTTTTTTATTTCTTACATCATCCATATAGAAATCACCCACAATAATTATACAAAAAATTTTCCTTTGTTTCATCCCCCTACTATCTGTTCTTAAATATTTAAGGTTCTTGTAAGCTTGTTGAAAGTTTAAAGAAAGGTTGCCTTGTTATACTTTCATCAAAATAATGAAAAAGATAGGGGGAAGTAAAATGAGTGAAATTGTTTCTACTTACAGTCTTTCAAAACGATACGGAGATATTTATGCTGTGGAAGATGTAAATCTATCGGTGTCAGAAGGAGACATATTTGGTTTTCTAGGTCCTAACGGGGCAGGGAAGACTACCACATTAAAAATGATTTTAGGCTTAATAGGACCTACAAAGGATAAGGTAAAAGTCTTTGGCAAAGATTTTGAATCAAATCGCCAATTTATTTTGAGTCATACAGGCTCCCTTATAGAGTCACCGTCCTATTATGGCCATCTAACAGGACTTGAGAATATGCGGATTATACAGAAGCTGAGGGAACTGCCAGACAGAAATGTGTTTGAAGCCCTTAAAATAGTTAGATTGGAAAAACATAAAGATAGGAAAGTAAATCAGTATTCCTTAGGTATGAAGCAAAGGCTAGGAATTGCCATGGCACTAGCGTCTTTTCCAAAACTTTTGATTTTAGACGAACCAACTAATGGCCTAGATCCTGCCGGCATTAGTGAAATCAGAGAGCTAATAAAATCCCTGCCATCCCGTTATGATATGACGGTACTAATCTCCAGCCATCTGCTTTCTGAAATCGAGCAAATAGCTACTTCAGTAGGGATTATCAACAATGGAAAGATGATTTTCCAAGGCAGTATGAAAGAGCTAAAAAAGAAAAAACATCCAAAGATTAAAATTAAGACAAGAGCCAACTACTGGCACAGAAATTGTTAGCTGATAGAGGCTTTTATTCAACCCTAGATGGCGATTTCTTGATATTTGAGGATATAAAAGATGAACAAGTGGTTAAGATAAACCGAAATCTAATTGAATCTAATATTGACGTGTTGCGGATTGAAGAGGATAGGGGAAATTTAGAGAGTATTTTCCTAGATATTACTGGCAAGGGGGGAAGCCTATAATGAAGGCACTTAGTCTAGAATTCTACAAATTCCGCCGTAGACGCATATTTCTGATAATCACAATATTTTTGCTCATAGAAATCCTTTGGATGGGCATAGTAACAGGCAAGTCCGTTTCTCGTAATCCTGATTATGCTATATGGGAGCTGCCTATTATAACATTATGCAGTATGAATGGATTGTTTTTGCCTATACTTACAGCCATATGTGTTTCCCGGATAGCAGATATGGAACACAAAGGAAATACATGGAAGATGTTACTTAGCCTATCTGTAAAGCCAGCTGAGCTTTATAGGGCTAAATATATATCCGCCTCCATCATAATGTTGTGGGTATGTGTACTGCAAATGCTTTCTATAATAATTGTTGGCATTTTAAATGATTTTAAGCAGCCCATTCCACTACATTTATTGTCACAATTCCTTATAGGGACTGCTTTAACTAATATGGTTATTATAGGATTACAACAATGGATATCTATGGCAATTAAAAATCAAGCCTTTGCATTAACCCTTGGTATGATTGGCGGATTTATTGGTATGACAGCAGATCTCTTACCTCAGCAGGTGGGAAGGCTTTTTGTATGGTCTTATTATGCAAAACTTAGTCCTATTGCTCAAAGCTTTACAAATGAAAGGATGAATTTTATGGTAAGGGATATAAATTCCTTACTGCCTATGATGGGGGTTTTAATAGTCCTTGTTGTTGGAATTTATCTGGCGGGAAGCATTCATGTATCCAGACAGGAAGTTTAAGGAGGGTTAACTATGTTGACACGATGTATCTCAGTTGAATTGATGAAACTACGCCGTTCTCGTATATGGCTTATACTTATGATTCTTCCAATAATAAGCGTATTGATTGGCAGTGTCAATTTTTACCTCAATCAAGGGGTATTGAAGTATGAATGGTATAGTTTGTGGTCCCAAGTTAGTTTATTTTATGGTGAATTTTTTTTACCCATTCTCATTGCTATTTGCTGTGGATATATGTGGAGACTTGAGCATTTTAATAAAAACTGGAATATGATTATGGCTGCTCCCATATCTGCAGTCTGGATTTTTCTATCTAAGCTGATGGTAGCAGGCTTACTACTAATTTTTGTTCAAGGGTTACTTTTCCTTTTATACTTTCTAGGAGGAACATTAATGGGATTGTCTTCTAAGCTTCCTAGAGAATTGCCTGGATGGTTACTAAGGGGTTGGATAGCTGCTATTACAATTAGTGCCTTACAGCTAGCCTTATCTATGCGTATACGGAGTTATGCTACTACTGTTGGCATAGGCTTATGTGCTTCCTTTATTGGCTTAGGTATGTATATTGCAAACTTGGGACTCTTTTTTCCTCATTCCATGATGGTTGTTGGAATGGGGGTCATCAGTCAAAAAAGCATTTCACCTGGAGATATGATTATATTCTTTATAATGAATATAATATATATTGTGGCTATTAGTACATTTGCTATACGGTGGATTAAGAAGTCTGATGTAATAGCTTAATGAGAACACGGTTTTCGTAAGAAAACCGTGTTTTGCTATAAACTGGGAAGTTAATTTTAAACTTTTTGTGAATTCTATTTTAAAGGAACTTGGAAAAATACAGTATTTCTGTTATTATAGTTTATATAATGAATACGGAGGTAATAATATGAGTGTAAATATAGTTAAACCATCAATTTTACCTGGTTTTATGGAGCTAATTCCTAGGGATCAAATTTTATTTAATAAAATGTTAGATACTATTAGGGCTAACTACGAAAAATTCGGTTTTCTGCCCATAGATACACCTGTTATTGAAAAATCTGAAGTATTATTGGCTAAGGGCGGAGGAGAAACTGAAAAACAAGTCTACAGGTTTCAAAAAGGCGATACAGATATGGCCTTAAGATTCGACCTAACAGTACCCTTGGCTAGGTATGTGGCTCAACACTATTCTGAGTTAAGCTTTCCTTTTAGGAGGTATCACATTGGTAAAGTCTATAGGGGAGAAAGAAATCAGAGGGGAAGATTTAGAGAATTTTACCAATGCGATATAGATATTATAGGTAATGAGACATTAGATATTATCAATGATGCTGAAATACCCTCAGTAATATATTCAACCTTCAAAGAATTGGGATTTGACTCCTTTACTATAAAAATAAATAATAGGAAAGTTTTAAAAGGATTTTTCCAAAGCTTAAATATTGAAGATTCTACCCTAATTCTTAGGGCCATAGACAAATTAGATAAAATTGGTATGGAAGGAGTAGAAAAGGAATTAAATAACCTAAATCTTGATTCTAATACTATTAATAGTATTAAGGAATTTATAACTATAGATGGAAGCAATGAAGAAATACTTGAGAGGCTAGAGGGACTAGGTATAGACAATGAAATATTTGAGGAAGGCTTAAATGACTTAAAGACAGTAGTTAAATATATTGGCTTATTTGGAGTACCGGAGAATAATTACAAAATTGATTTAACTATTGCTAGGGGCTTAGATTATTATACAGGAACTGTATATGAAACATTTTTGAATGATTATCCATCAATAGGTTCTATTTGTTCGGGTGGCAGATACGACAATTTAGCCACTTACTATACTAAACAAAGACTTCCTGGAGTAGGGATTTCCATAGGTTTAACTAGGCTTTTTTATCAACTAAGGGAAGCTAATTTAATAAAGGCTGAAGAAGACTCTTTGACTCAAGCCTTAATTATACCTATGGAGGGTTGTATAGACAAGGGTGTAGAAATTGTTAATAGACTTAGAAGAGAGGGTATTTATAGCCAGATATATCTGGAAAAAGTGAAAATGGGGAAGAAGTTTTCATATGCAGATAAGCTAAATATTCCCTATGTAGTGGTAATTGGACAAGAGGAAGTTGAAAACAATGTATATACTCTAAGAAACATGAAAACTGGAGAACAGCAAAGTCTGGCAATGGAAGAATTGATAAAAGAATTAAAATAAAAAGGTCTTGACTTTGTGATTTATCTATGGTATAATTAGCTCTAATTTAATACTAATGTGATGAAGGGAAGAGTAGTATATCATTTCCTTACAGAGAGGGGAAACCTTGGCTGGAAGTTTCCCTAAGAGAAAGATATATGAAGACCACCCCTGAACAGAATCCGAATTAAGGATTTCCGCTGCATGCGTTAACCAAAATGAGAAGCAATTAGGGTGGAACCACGGAGCTTATGCCTTTCGTCCCTACATGTAAATGTAGGTATGAAAGGCTTTTTTTATTATCAAAGTCGAGCTTATTTATAATTTTCTTCAGGTATTAAAAGCACTTGTCAAGTGAAGGCTGGAATATAGAGATAAGAAAAAATAGCCGAATGAACGCTATTTCCCTTATCTAGCAGGATGTATAACCTAGTAAATCAATGATTAATTGTATAACAATAAATTAAAGGAGGTTTGAATATGGAAAAGATAAAAATTACTTTACCAGATGGTTCAATTAGAGAATATGAAAAAGGAGTAAGGGTATTAGATGTTACGAAAGATATATCTGAAGGCTTAGCTAGGGTTGCCCTTGGAGCAATAGTTAATGGAGAAACCCTAGGTTTGCAAGAAACTATTGATGAAGATGCAACCTTTAGAGTAGTTAAATTTGAAGATAAGGAAGGAAAGGAAATATTTTGGCATACATCTGCCCATATTATGGCCTTAGCAGTTCAGAGACTATTCCCAGATGTAAAATTTGCCATAGGGCCAGCCATTGAAAATGGATTCTACTATGATTTCGATACTGAGCACAGGTTTACTCCAGAAGATTTAGAAAAAATTGAGGAAGAAATGGCCAAAATAGTTAAGGAAGGTCATGTATTAGAACGATTTGTAATGCCAAGGGATGAGGCACTAGAGTATTTTAAGGAAAGAGGAGAAGTATACAAAGTTGATTTAATTGAAAACTTTCCTGAAGATGAAGAAATATCCTTCTATAAATTAGGAGAGTTTGTAGACCTTTGTGCAGGTCCTCACCTATATGATGTAAAAAAAGTTAAGGCTATTAAGCTTCTCAGCATAGCTGGAGCATATTGGCGCGGCGATGAAAATAATAAGATGCTTCAAAGAATATATGGAACAACTTACGAGAAGAAAAAGGAACTAGAAGAATATTTACAAAGATTGGAAGAAGCCAAAAAAAGAGACCATAGAAAGTTAGGCAAGGAATTAGATTTATTTAGCATCCATGAAGAAGGGCCAGGATTTCCTTTCTTCCATCCAAAGGGAATGGTATTAAGAAATATACTAGAAGACTTTTGGAGAGAAGTTCATACTAAGGCAGGCTATGAGGAAATCAAAACACCCTTAATCTTAAATGAAAGGCTATGGCATCAATCGGGCCATTGGGACCATTATAAGGAAAATATGTATTTTACAAATATAGATGAAGAAAACTATGCTATTAAGCCAATGAACTGTCCTGGTTCCATTTTGATATATAAATCTAAGATGTTTAGTTATAGAGATTTACCTTTAAGATGGGGAGAACTAGGCTTAGTTCATAGACATGAGCTATCAGGAGCATTGCATGGTCTAATGAGGGTTAGGTCCTTTACTCAAGACGATGCTCATTTATATGTATTGCCATCTCAAGTAAAAGAAGAATTGATAAAAATAATAGAGTTAGCAGATTATATTTACAATGTATTTGGATTTAAGTACCATGTAGAATTATCAACAAGGCCTGAGAAATCCATGGGAAGTGAAGAACAATGGGAAATGGCAACAAATGGCTTAATTGAAGCATTAAAGGCAAAAGAAATAGACTATATCGTAAATGAAGGAGATGGAGCCTTCTATGGGCCTAAAATAGATTTTCATCTAGAAGATGCCATTGGCAGAACATGGCAATGTGGTACAATTCAACTAGATTTCCAAATGCCAGAAAAATTTGATATAACTTATGTTGATAAGGATAATGAAAAGAAGAGACCTGTAATGATCCATAGAACAATATTTGGCAGTATGGAAAGGTTTATGGGAATCCTGATTGAGCACTATGCTGGCAAATTCCCAGTATGGTTAGCACCAGTTCAAGTAACAGTACTTCCAATTTCAGATAGGTTTAATGATTATGCCTATGAGGTTAAAAAAGCACTATCAGATAGGGGAATAAGGGTAGAAGTAGACGATAGGGCAGAGAAAATTGGATATAAGATTAGGGAGGCTCAGCTTCAAAGAATACCTTATATGTTAATAGTAGGAGAAAAGGAAGTAGAGGGTAAATTAGTTTCCGTTAGAAAGAGGGATGAAGGAGATCTAGGCCAAATTTCCCTTGAAGAATTTATAGAAAAAATATTAAAGGAAGTAGAAGATAAGGTAAATTAAAAGTAAAATCTTAAGATTCGACTGGAGAAAATATAAAAAGCAGAAGGAACATATTATGGCTGCATAATATGTTCCTTTAATTTGTTCCATCTGCACAAGGTAAAGGCTTTTGATAGCTTTTAAATATTTCATCTAATTCTTCGCTATCTATAGTCTCTTTCTCCAACAGGACATTTGCTATATGAAGGAGCAAATATTTATTTCCTTGAATAATTTTCTTTGCTTCGTTATACCTTGCATCTGTAATCTTTTTTATCTCTCTCCGGATAATTTCCGAATTGTATTTAATAAATACTTCATCTAAGGCCATAGTGCCTAAATCACTCATACCGTAGCTACATACCATTTCTCTAGCTATGTTAGTGGCCTTATTTAAATCATCCTTTGCACCTGTAGTTATCTCATTGAAAACTAATTCCTCGGCAGCTCTTCCTGCCAATAAACAAGTAATCTTATTATTTAATTCAGATTTAGTTAATAAATATCTATCTTCATCTGGAAACTTAAGTACATAACCTAAGGCATGGCCCCTAGGGACTATGGAAATTTTTTGTACAATGTCTGTGCCTAAGATCTTAGATACTAGGGCATGGCCTGCTTCGTGTATTGCTACTGTTTCCTTTTCCTTTTTTAAAACAGTAGGATTTTTTACTTCTAGTCCTGCTAATACCCTTTCTATTGCAGCATCAAATTCACTTATAGATATTTGATTTTTATTTTTTCTCACTGCAATAATAGCTGCTTCATTAGCTATATTGGCTAATTGGGCTCCAGATAATCCCATTGTCTTTCTTGCAATAGCTTTTATGTCTATTGATTTATCTAAGGGTTTATTTTTGGTATGGACTTGTAAAATTTGTTCCCTTGCCTTTAAATTAGGATTACCTACATATATGTGTCTGTCAAATCTTCCAGGCCTTAGCAGGGCTTCATCCAATAAATCTATCCTATTGGTTGCACCTATAACTATAACTGTTTCATTTGTATTGAACCCGTCCATTTCTACCAACAATTGGTTCAGAGTTTGGTCTTTTTCATTATTTGAATCTAGGTTTCTCTTTGCTCCTATGGCATCTATTTCATCAATAAATATGATACTTGGTGCTTCCTTTTTAGCCCTTTCAAAAAGGGTACGAACCCTTTTAGCTCCTACGCCCACATATTTTTCAACGAATTCAGAGCCTGAGGCATATAGGAATGTAGAATTAGTTTCTCCAGCAACTGCCTTGGCTAGAAGGGTTTTTCCAGTTCCTGGAGGTCCGTAGAATAAAATACCCTTAGGTATTTTAGCTCCCATTTTTTTATACTTCATTGAGTTGTTGATAAAGTCAATGGTTTCTTGGAGTTCTTCCTTAATTTCTTCTAAACCTGCAACGTCTTTAAAGGATATATCAGATTTATCTCTTTCTTTGCCTGAATCTTTTTCAATGGATAAAACTGAGGGGACTGGCTGTGGCCTACTGTCAGTATTGATGTAGAGAATTAATAGTATTAAAGTAATTACCCACACTGTAAGTTTATCTACAAGCTTTATACTAGACAAACCTTCAGTAGGGAAAAAAGCATCATAAATTAGAGTAAAAGATGCAATTAACCCTAATACTAAAAATAAGAATATTATCCTTTTCTTTTTCAAGTTATCCCCACCTTATTTGATTTTCTAAAAATTAGTGTAACCAATTAAAAGAATTATATAAAAGAAAAAATAATAAAGTTGTGACCATATATAAATAGAGGTATAATAGTAAATATAAGGAAAGGAGAGGTAGAAAGTTGGAAAATGTAAATATAATTAAAAATTTAATTGATAATTATGAAAAGGATATTATAGAGTCTTTGCAAGAAATAATAAAAATTAAATCAGTAGAAGAAGCTGCAAAACCTGGTATGCCCTTTGGTGAAGGGCCCTATAGGGCTTTAGAATATGCCTTAGATTTGTCTGAAAAAATGGGATTTAAGACGAGGAATTTAGATGGATATGCAGGATATGCTGAATATGGCCATGGAGAAGAAACTGTTGGAGTATTAGTTCATCTTGATGTTGTACCTGAAGGTAAAGGTTGGACTTATCCGCCTTACGGTGGTGAAATACATGATGGAAAAATTTATGGCAGGGGGACTACAGATGATAAAGGACCCGCCATAGCAGTTCTTTATGCTATGAAGGCCCTAAAGGAAGCAAATTTGCCCCTTAATAGAAAGATTAGAATAATATTTGGAACAAATGAGGAAACTGGTTGGGGTTGTATGGATTACTATTTCAAACACGAAAAACCGCCTACTATGGCCTTTACTCCAGATGCAGATTTTCCTGTAATCTATGGAGAAAAGGGAATTATAGTATTTGATTTAGTAACCAAACTAGGCTCAAATTACTGCTCCAATATTAAACTAATTGATTTAAAGGGAGGAAATGCTCCCAATATGGTTCCGGATTATGCTGAGGCTGTTTTTGAAATAGAGAATGTAAAGGAATTGGAAGATAAGTTTTATAATTATATAAAAGTCAATAATTTGCCAGCTGAAATCCATATAGAGGACAATAAGGTTAAAATAACAGCTAAAGGCATTTCTGCCCATGGCAGTACACCGGAAAAAGGGGAAAATGCCATATCCTATTTAATGAAGGTCCTTGGCAATATTTTAGAAGGCCAGTGTGATCTATGTGATTTTGTAAATATATACAATGAAAGAATAGGCTTTAAACATCATGGAGAAGGTATAGGATGTGGTTTTGAAGATGATATTTCTGGAAAATTAAACTTTAATCCAGGCCTTATTAAATATGAAGATGGAAAAATCATATTGACCATCAATGTAAGATATCCCATAAAGAGTAGCTCTAGAGAAGTATATGATGGGATTAGAAAGAACCTTGAAGGAACAAATATTGAGTTAATAGAAGGTAAAGGAGATACAAAGCCTCTATATGTGCCTAAGGATAATTTCTTAGTAGCAAAACTAATGGAAGTTTATAGAAAGGAAACGGGTGATACTGAAAGCCAGCCAATTACTATAGGAGGGGGCACATATGCTAGGGTGATGGAAAATGCAGTAGCCTTTGGCCCCATGTTCCCTGGACAAGAAGATGTTGCCCATCAAAAAGATGAATATATTTCTATAGAACATTTAATGAAGATAACTAAGATATATGCACATGCCTTGTACGAACTAGCAAAATAGATTGTAAAAAAACTTTTTCTATTGTTTCAATAGAAAAAGTTTTTTTATTGTCACAAAACTAATAGGGAAATGGTCTTTATATATAGATGATAAAAATATATGATATATGAAAGGGGTGTGGAATTTGGATATAGAGAACTTGGTTAATGAATATGGAGACAGACTATTTAAATATATTTATAGGATGACTAGAAATAAAGAAGATGCAGAAGACATATTACAAGAAGTATTTATTGAAATGATTAGAATCCAGAATCCAAAGAAAATAGATAATATTAAATCCTATTTATATAGAACTTCATATCATTGTACCGTGGAATATATCAATAAAAAGAAAAAAGTTTCTTTTTTGAAAAATCTTAAAGGCAAAATGCCATCAGCAGAAGATGAAGTTTTGCAAAATCATCTAGACCCCATGCTAGAAAAGGGACTTAAACAGTTAAATGATGAAGAAAAGACAATATTTTTATTAAGAGTATTGGAAGAAATGCCCTTTGTGAAATAGCAAGAATAGTAAACTTAAGGGAAAACACAACGAGAAAAAAACATGAAAGAGCAAAAAAGAAATTATCTAGAGTATTTGAATGTAAAGAGGGGGGATATTATGGATATGAGAGGTCTTAAAGAATTTGAATACCTTATAAAAAATGATCCTATTCCAGAGCTTGATAAGGAAAAATTACTACATAAAATACTTCAAAATAAGGGGGAAAAATCAAAACTAAGATTTAGGCCTAGAAAAATAATATTGATTTCTTTTTTGACCATATTATTATTTAGCGGATTAGTTTTCGGAGAAGAATTAGCCAAGTTTACTAAGAGCATATTTAAAATGCAAATAAACAAAGAAGAAGATAAGCTTTCTTTGTTCAGTAGAGATCCTAGTAATTATCGGAGAATTATAACTTTTGAACCCGGAAGTGAATATTAAAATTATATACTGAAAAACTAGTTGAAACTGCCAAACTTAAAAGGGAATTGAAGGAAATTGTAGAGCCAGGATGTAGAATATATATCATGGATGATTATGGAATAAATAATTTCGGGGAAATGGTGTCTACAAGCATAGAGTTTATATCGAAGCCTCTTGAATTCGAATCTTTAGAAGAATTAAAGTCCCACTTTGTACCAGAATTTATGACCTTAGGCAATGGTATATTTGGCTATGAATTTGCTGGAAGTGAGGCATTTTATAAGTATGGAAAAGATTTTATTGAGGAATATGAAAACTTTATTGCCATTGAAAAGGAATTGAAGCAAAAATTAGCTAACTCAAATGAGAGGGTGGTATACACTATACCTGAACCTACAACTACTCATTTTGATGAGATTATTATTAAGTATAGAAATAATGATAAAATCCCAATAGAACGAAAGCTGGATCTTCGCATCCGTTATCAGGGAGGGGCAATTGAGAGACCTAGTTTTAGTACTGATTCTATAGAAAAAATTAAGATAGGAAAAGAAGAAGTACTATATAATAAAACTAAGAGGAGTGTATACTATAAAAAAGATGGAAATGTATATCAAATTACATTACCTTATCAATTTAAAAAGAGGGAAATTATCCAACTAATAAAGAGCTTGCATTATTGATTACTCACATTTATATGGATATAGTTAATAAAAATCAATAAATAATAAAAAATGTTTGACAAGATTGCAATTTATGTATATACTGAAAAAGGGTAAGTTAATATGTGTTTAATTTTTAAGTAGAAGTGTCCGCTTCTCACCTTATGGCCTTGCTAATAAGGTTACAACAATGGAAATAGTCTTATTCATAGTAAGATTTGTTTTTGTGAATTTAAGCGGGTATTCTATGCCCGTTTTTATTTTTAGAAATTTTAGGAGGTGCTGGATTATTAAGGAACTTCAGATTAATGAAGAAATTAAGGATAAGGAAGTTAGACTAATCGATGTGGACGGAAAACAGCTTGGAATTCTGCCTATAAAAAAAGCATTGGAGATATCAGAGGAAAAGAGACTAGATTTAGTTAAGGTAGCTCCTACTGCCAATCCACCAGTATGTAGAATAATGGATTATGGCAAATATAAATATGAAATTGCCAAAAAAGAGAAGGAAGCTAAGAAGAATCAAAGGATAATCAATGTAAAAGAAATCCGCTTAACTCCCAACATCGAAGATCACGACTTGAAAGTCAAAGCTAGAAGAGCCATTGAATTTTTGAAAGCTGGAGATAAGGTTAAGGTTACTGTAAGGTTTAGAGGGAGAGAAATGGGACACACAGAAATTGGCTATGAAGTATTAAATAACTTTTCAAAGCTAACTGAGGAAGTAGGAACTGTGGAAAAGGCTCCGAAACTAGAAGGTCGTAATATGACTATGCATTTATCGCCGAAAAACTAAGTAATGGAGGAGGTAAAATTATGGCAAAGATAAAGATGAAAACCCATAGAGGTTCAGCAAAGAGATTTAAAAGAACAGGTACTGGAAAAATTAGAAGATATAAGGCTTTTAAAAGCCATAAAACTGGTAAAAAAACTCCAAAAAGGGTTAGAAATTTAAGAAAAGGTACACTAGTAAGTAAAAGTGATCAAAGAAGAATTGATTCAATGATTCCATAGAAAAACAGTATAGAATAGAGGAGGTAGTATAGATGGCTAGAGTAAAAAGAGCAGTTAATGCCAAGAAAAGACATAAGAAAATACTAAAACAAGCAAAAGGCTATTATGGAGCAAAATCAAAATTATATAGAGTTGCCAATGAAGCTGTAATGAAGTCATTTAACTATGCGTATATAGGACGTAAACAAAGGAAGAGAGACTTTAGAAAACTTTGGATTACCAGAATAAATGCAGCTGCAAGATTAAATGGCATGAGCTATAGCAAATTTATTGATGGCCTAAAAAAAGCAGGTATCCAAATTAACAGAAAAATGCTTTCAGAAATGGCAATACATGACCCAGAAGGCTTTGCTAAATTAGTTGAAATAGCTAAGGGTCAATAGAGATAAAAGTTCCCACCAAGGAACTTTTATTTTTTTAATATAGTATTAGGATTATGGTATACTAGTAAGTAAAAAGAAAAGCTGGTGAATATTATGCTTAAGATAACAAGTGCAAGAAATCCTTTGATTAAGGAAATAAAATCATTGCATAGAAAAAAAGGAAGAATGAAAAACAATGCCTTTATCATAGAGGGAATTAAGATTATAAATGAAGCCATAGAAAATGATTATCCTATTGAAAAGATTCTTTATACTGATCAGCTTTTAGAAAATAGAGAAGGGGTAGATTTTCTTAATAGACTTCAAAATACTTGCAGCTTAATATATGTATCCAGTAATGTCTTCAAAGAAATAAGTGATACGGAAAACCCTCAAGGGATATTAGCTGTTGCCCAGTTAAGGTATAGGACCATTGATGAAATTATACTTGAGAATAATCCATTTTTGTTATACCTTGACGAAGTACAGGATCCAGGAAATATGGGAACCATAATAAGAACTGCAGATGCTTTTAATATAGATGGCATAATAATAAGTCAAGGTTGTGTGGACCCATATAACCCAAAGGTAGTAAGGGCAACTATGGGGTCCATATTTAGAACTCCTTTATATTTTGCTTCTGATGGATTAGATATGCTGAAAGACTTAAGGGAAAAGGGAATAAAAATATATTCCACTTCACTCCAAGGTAGTATTCCCATCTATGATGCAGATTATAATGGAGGCCTAGTCCTTGTTATAGGTAATGAATCTAAGGGAGTTAGAGAGGATATACAGCGTATGTCCAATATATTAATCAAGATACCAATGCCAGGCAAAGCTGAGTCCTTAAATGCAGGTGTTGCAGCCTCAATAATTATGTATGAAGTATTAAAGCAGAGAATGTAATAATTCTTGTGTTTTGAAACCCTAGGTGCTATAATTTAGTAAATACTTAGAAATTATAGCAAAACCATTTATATATAAGGTAAAGGAGTAGGAGATAGAATGGAAAATATGAAAGATATTATGAAGGGAAGATTATTAGAAATCAAAGATGAAGCGTTAAAAACAATTAAAGAAGCCAGGACCTTAGAGGAATTTGAACAGCTAAGGGTTAAATTTTTAGGCAAAAAGGGTGAATTGACTAAGGTTTTAAGGGATATGGGTAAATTGGCTCCGGAAGATAGGCCAATCGTTGGCCAAATTGCAAATGAAATAAGGGATGAGCTTGAGGAAACCATATCTAGTGAAAAAGAAAGGTTAAATAATGAACTAAAGCTTGCTAAGCTTAATAAGGAAAAAATAGATATAACCATTACTAGTAAAAAGAAAAAAGTCGGCCACCGCCATCCCTTAATAGCAACTATTGAGGAATTAGAAGACCTATTTATTAGTATGGGCTTTTCAGTAGTTTCAGGTCCAGAAATAGAAACTGTAGAAAACAATTTTGATGCGTTAAACTCGCCAGAAAACCATCCTTCAAGGGACATGTCAGATACATTCTACATAACTGAAGATATCCTTTTGAGAACCCATACATCTCCTGTTCAAATTAGGGCGATGAAGGAGATGGGGGCACCTCTAAGAATCGTATCTGCAGGAAGAACCTTTAGGTTTGATGATGTAGATGATACTCACTCACCTATGTTTCATCAGCTTGAAGGCTTAGTTGTAGATGAAAATATAAGCATGGCTAATTTAATCCATACTCTAGATATCTTCATAAAAGAACTTTTTGGTCCTGATATGAAGACCAGATTTAGACCCCATCATTTCCCATTTACAGAACCCTCAGCAGAGGTGGATGTTTCCTGTTTCAAATGTAGAGGAAAGGGATGTGAAGCATGCAATTTTACAGGCTGGAGCATGGAGCTTTTAGGCTGTGGCATGGTACATCCTAAGGTCTTAGAATATTGTGGAATAGATTCTGAAAAATATTCTGGTTTTGCCTTTGGCATGGGAATAGATAGGATTACTATGGTTAAATACGGTATAAATGATATTCGTTTATTTTTCGAAAATGATAATAGATTTTTAGAGCAATTTTAGTTACAAAGGAGTGAAAAAATGCTATTACCTATTAAATGGTTGAAGGATTATGTAAAAGTAGACCTTGATACAAAAATGATAGCTGATGGTCTTACTCTATCAGGTTCCCACGTGGAATCTATTATTGGATTAAATAAAGGCATAGATAATGTTGTTGTAGGCAAAATCCTTAGTATAGAAAAACATCCAAATGCTGATAAGCTATTGGTTTGTAAAGTAGATATAGGCAGTGAAACATTACAAATAGTTACAGGAGCTACAAATTTAAAAGAAGGGGATTATGTTCCAGTAGCCAAAATAGGAGCTAAGCTGCCTGGAGGTATAGATATTCAAAAGACTAATTTTAGAGGCATAGATTCCTATGGAATGTTATGCTCCCTAAAAGAATTGGGCTATGAGGACAGTGTCATATCCAAGGAAATGAGGGACGGGATTTTCGTACTTGACAAGGAATACCCCTTAGGCACTTCCATAGTTGAAATACTAGGCTTAGATGATGAAGTTATAGAATTTGAAATAACTCCAAATAGGCCAGATTGTCTTAGCATTATTGGGATGGCAAGGGAAACATCTGCCACCTTTAATATTCCCTTAGAGGAACCAGAAATAAGGATTAACAATGAAGTTGATAGTATTGAGAATTATCTAAATGGTATAGAAGCCCCATCAGAAAACTGCAATAGGTATTATGCTAGGGTAATTAAGGATGTTAAAATAGAACCTTCCCCTCTTTGGATGCAGATCAGGCTTATGGAAGCAGGGGTAAGACCAATTAACAATATAGTAGATATAACAAACTTTGTAATGCTGGAATATGGTGAGCCCCTACATGCCTTTGATTTAGAAACAGTAGCTGGAAGGAAAATAATCGTTAGACAGGCAGAAGAAGGGGAGAAAATAGTCACCTTAGACGGAGTGGAAAGGGAGTTAACTTCAGCAGATTTGGTCATAGCTGATACTGAAAAGGCAATAGGTATTGCAGGAGTTATGGGAGGTTTCAATACTGAAATCACTGATTCTACTAGATATGTATTATTAGAAGGTGCAAACTTTAACAGTAAAAGCATAAGGCTTACTTCTAAGAGGCTGGGTCTTAGAACGGAAGCATCCACCAGGTTTGAAAAGGGTATTGACCCAAACCTATGCCATTTGGCAGTTGATAGGGTGTGTCAGTTAATTGAGGAAATAAACGCTGGTGTAGTAGTTAAGGGCAGCATGGATGTATATAAAAATCCAAGAAAAGAAGAGAGTATCTCCCTAAGACCAAGTAGGGTAAGGAAGATATTAGGCGTAGAACTATCTGAGGATGAAATGGTAGAGTATCTTAACAGACTAGATATTAAGTCAGAAATTGAAGATAACATAATTAAGTCAAAGATTCCTACTTATAGACTTGATATAGAAAGTGAAATAGACTTAGTAGAGGAAATTGGAAGGCTATATGGTTTCCACAATATAGAAAGCAAGCCCTTAATGGGGGCCCTGACTAGGGGAGAAAAGCCCTATGATAAAAAGATAGAGGAATTAGCTAAGGGTATTTTACAAGCTATGGGCCTAAATGAAGCAATGACTTATTCCTTTATTAGTCCAAGGGCCTATGATAAAATTAAGGTTACTGAAGATAGTCCTTTAAGGAAAGTTATTAAGCTATTAAATCCCTTAGGCGAAGATTATAGTGTAATGAGGACTACTTTATTACCAAACATGCTAGAATTATTAAGCAGAAACTACAATCGTGGTGTGGAAGAATGTTATGTATATGAAATAGGAAATATCTTTATACCTAAGGAATTGCCTCTAAAGGAACTGCCAGAAGAAAGAAAAGTTCTTTCCATTGGATTCTATGGCAAGGAAGATTTCTATTTCCTTAAGGAAGTAGTAAATACATTATTGGAGAGCTTAGGTATAAAAGATGTTGAATATATAAGGGAAGAAAATAATCCTAGCTTCCATCCTGGCAGAACAGCCATTGTCTTAGTCGATGGAAAGAATATTGGTATCTTGGGTGAAATTCATATAGACGTTTTGGAAAACTACGAGATGAAGAAAAGGGCCTATGTAGCTCAAATAGATTTCCATGAGCTAGTAAAGTTAGCAAATCTAGAACGAAAATATAAACCACTACCAAAGTATCCGGCAGTATTAAGAGATTTGGCCCTTGTGGTCAAGGAAGATATTTTAGTTGGAGATATAGAAAAGATAATATCAAAGCATGGTGGAGGTTTAATAGAAAATATAGAATTATTTGACATATATAGAGGGGATCCCATTCCTGAAGGTATGAAGAGCGTAGCATTTTCCATAATCTTTAGATCTCATGATAGAACCTTAAGAGACGAGGAAATAAACGAAATTCTAGAAGCTATAATAAAGGATTTGGAAGTCACTTTTGATGCTAAGCTTAGGGCTTAAAAAAAGGGTAGATTTTTCTACTCTTTTTTTAAAAAATTGAAGGAATATACAAATTATTGTCGAATATATATATAAGAAAGTATAAGGGAGATGAGTAAGTTATGACAGAGAAAAAGAAGATTCAAATTGTAATTGATGGTCGTAACTTTACTGTAATAGGAAGTGAACCTGAAGAATATGTAAAAAAAATAGCTAATTATGTAGATAATAAAATTAAGGAAGTTACTAATAAAAACGATAAGCTCTGTCAAACTATGTCAGCAACTCTGGCTGCACTAAATATTGCAGATGAACTTCATAAAACAAAGGCAAAATTAGCAGACTTAGAACGTCAAGCTAGGGATCCTATGGAAAAATATGATGATGTTATTGCTGAATTGGAAAAGTCAAAAACTATAATAAAGGCCTTAGAAATAGAATGCTCAAATTATAAAGACCAGCTGACTAAGATAAAACTAGAACTGGAAGATGCTATTAATGAAAAGGAAAAGTTTAATCAAGCCCTAGAATTAAAGGAAAAGGAATTGTGCGAAAGCCAAAAAATGATAAAATCATTACAGGATAAAATATTCGATAACCAAATTGAGCTAATTGAAACAAAAAAAGAATTAGGAGAAGTATTGAGACGTTTAGATGAAGGAAAAAACTTGTATACTAAGGAGGATGTATAACTAAGTGACAGAAAAAATAGAATTATTGGCACCAGTAGGTAGCTTTGAGGCTCTCTATGCTGCTGTTCAAAATGGTGCCAATGCAGTATATTTAGGTGGGAAAGCCTTTAATGCAAGACATTATGCCTCTAATTTTGATTTTGAGCAAATGAAAGAGGCAGTTAATTATGCCCATTTAAGAGATGTAAAGGTATATGTAACTGTAAATATTTTATTAGACGATACAGAATTGGAAGAAGCCTTAGACTATATTAAATTCCTTTATGAAATAGATGTAGATGGAATTATACTTCAGGACTTAGGCCTGGCAAGCATTATAAGAGACTTCTTCCCAGATTTCCATATACATGGCAGTACTCAAATGACCATTAACAATTTGCCTGGAGCAGAATTTCTCTATGATATGGGCTTTACTAGAGTAGTATTAGCTAGGGAAACTCCTATTGATGAAATAAAATATATTCATAATAATACCGCCATTGAACTAGAAGCCTTTATTCATGGGGCTTTATGTATGTCTTATTCAGGGCAATGTTTAATGAGCAGCATAATTGGTGGAAGAAGCGGTAATAGGGGCAGATGTGCACAGCCTTGTAGAATGGTTTATTCCATAGTAGGCAATAAGGGAAATATTCTAAAGAACTGGGACAAAAAATATGTCCTAAGCACTAGGGATTTAAATACCCTAGATAATATAAAAGAAATAATAGATAGTGGCATTATATCCCTAAAAATTGAAGGCAGAATGAAAAGGCCTGAATATGTAGCAACGGTAGTAAGTAAATACAGGAAAGTCATAGATGAGGGCAGAGATAGCCTTAGTTTCGAGGACAGACGAGATGTGGAGCAGATATTTAATAGGGGTTTTACTAAGGGATTAATGTTTGGAGACTTTGGTAAGGATTTCTCCTCCATAGATAGGCCGGATAATAGGGGTATCCTAGTTGGCAAAGTTATTGATGTAGACAAGTATAAAGTCTATATTTTACTTCAGGATGATGTAGGACAAGGAGATGGTATAGAACTAGTAACTGCCAATGGTGAATATAAGGGAACAATAGTGCCATATAAAGGGAAAAAGGGTTCTACCCTCGTTATAGAAAAACCAGGATATATTTTGAAGGATTCCCTAGTTTATAAAACGTCCAGTATAGATTTACTGAATAGGGCCAAGTTAAGCTATAACAAAGAAAATATAAAACATCCCATAGATATGGAAGTAGAAATAAAAATAGGCAAAAGGCCTACACTAAGGATGAAATATGAGGAAAAAATAATAGATGTAGAAATAGAAAAAATAGTAGAAGAGGGCCAAAAAGTTAAGTTGACTGAAGAAAAGGTAGTAGAGCAGTTATCAAAGCTAGGAGATACTGTCTACACTTTAAACAGTATAAGTGTAAACCTGGACGATAATTCATATTTACCAGTATCTGCCCTAAATCAATTAAGGAGAGAGGCTACTGGGAAATTAGATAAGCTATTAATGAATAAGAATAATAGGCCGCCAATTGATGAAGACTCTTATAGAAAAAAGAAGAGGGAGTTTTTCAACTATAAGAAGATTAACAGGAAAATGGACAATAGTATAAGCGTTAAGGTAAGTAGCATAGAGCAATTTAACCAACTGGATTTAAATAAGTTAGATAGGATTTATTTAGGCTTTTATAACGATTTAGATTTAGTCTTAGATAAAATCAATAGTTTTGGCAAAGAAATATTTATATGGACAGATAAAATATTATATCAAAGGGACTTAAAGCATATTGGGGAGTTAATAGAACCTATTAAAGATAAGATCCATGGAATTTCTGTATCAAATCTAGGTAGTTTAAAATATTTTAAAGATAGGTTTGAGCTAAAAATCCATGGTGATATAGGGCTTAATGTATTTAATAGTTCCACTATAAATTATCTAAATAAAATTGGCTTAGATAGTATAACCTTATCTCCTGAATTAAATTTTTCTCAGATTGCAAGAATAAATGAGAAATCCAATGGCATTAATGAAGTAATAGTATATGGATATTTACCCCTTATGATAACTAGGTATTGCCCCATGTCTGTTGTTAAGGGATGTAAAGATGATAAGAATTGTAATTCATGTAGTTTAGCCAATGGATATGGATTAAAGGATAGGTTGGGTAAGACCTTTTATACAGAAAGAAAACAAGGTTCATCAACTATTTATAATTCAGTACCTCTCTTTGTATTAGAGGAATTAAAGGAAATTTTTAGCAAGGGTATTTCTATGGCACGCCTAGATTTTACCATTGAAAAGGATAATATAAGGGAAATTCAGGCTATTCACTATGATTATAGTAAAGGCCTAGTAAGCGAAGATGAAGTAAAGGAATATGCCAATAGATTTAAAGAAAATAATGATATAACTAAGGGGCACTTCTTTAGAGGTGTTATGTAATGGAGTGATTAAATGAAGGAGAAAACATTAAAAACTTTAGAATATTATAAAATAGTAGAGCTCTTGGTTGAAAAGGCTGAATCTAGTCTAGGTAGGGAAAAAGCAAAAGAAATAAGACCTTTAACAGACATAGATGATATAGAATATCTTCAAAGAGAGACTGAAGAAGCCTATTCCCTTATAATCAAAAGGGGCAATCCTCCTTTGTTTGGAATCTATAATATAGGTCCAGAAGTAAGAAGGGCAGAAATGGGAGGGGTTCTTAGTCCTGGTAGTCTATTAAAAATAGCCGACTCCCTTCGAGTATCAAGGACATTAAAGGGCTATATGAGAGAGACAAAGGAAGATAAGGCCTCTAGTTATCCAATAATTGAAGGCCTAGTGGATGATTTAAGGGTATATAGGCATATTGAAGAAGAAATAGATAATGCAATAGTTTCAGAAAATGAAATTTCAGACAACGCTAGCCCAGCTCTGCGCAGCATTAGAAAACAGATAGCTAGCAAAAATGAGGCTATAAAGGACAAATTAAATGCCATAGTAAATTCCCAAAGCTATAGAAAATACTTACAGGATAGCATAATAACAGTTAGGGAAGGTAGATATGTTATTCCAGTAAAGGCGGAAAACAGGGGGAATGTGCCTGGCCTAGTTCATGATATGAGTGGAAGTGGCGCAACCCTTTTTGTAGAGCCTATGGCAGTAGTTCAATTAAATAATGAGTTGAGGGAACTGGAATTAAAGGAAAGGGAAGAAATAGAGAGAATTCTAAAATCCCTATCAAATCTTGTAGCAGAAGAAGCAGAAGGTATCATAAATAATCAAAAAATCCTTCAAGACCTTGATTTTATATTTGCTAAGGGAAAACTAGCCTTAGACATGAGAGCTACTAAGCCAATACTCAACAATAGGGGATATATTAATATTAAAAAAGGAAGGCATCCCTTATTGAAAGTGGAAAAAGTAGTTCCCATAGATATATACTTAGGAAAGGATTTTACTTCTCTTATAATTACAGGACCTAATACAGGAGGGAAGACAGTTACTTTAAAAACTGTAGGCTTGCTTACTTTGATGGCCCAATCTGGCCTTCATATTCCTGCAGACTTTGATTCGGAAATAGCAGTATTTAATCAAGTCTTTGCAGATATTGGGGATGAACAGAGTATAGAGCAATCCTTATCTACCTTTTCATCTCATATGGTAAATATAGTAGACATATTGGAAAATCTGGAATACAATAGTTTAATCTTATTCGATGAATTAGGTGCAGGGACAGATCCTACAGAAGGGGCAGCCTTGGCCATGGCCATTTTAGATCATTTACTTAAATTAAATGTAAGGACCATTGCAACTACCCATTATAGTCAATTGAAAATATATGCCCTTACAACTGAGGGCGTTAAAAATGCCTCTGTTGAATTCGATGTAGAAACCCTAAGTCCTACTTACAAGCTCTTAATAGGGGTTCCAGGAAAATCAAATGCCTTTGAAATATCCAGGAGACTGGGTTTAAGTGAAAATATAATAGATTATGCCAGGACCCTAATTTCTAAGGAAAACATTGAATTTGAAGATGTTTTACAAGCAATAGAAAGGGACAGGTTGGCAATAGAAGAAAATAGGGCTGTAGCAGAAAAATATAGGCTAGAGGTAGAAAGATTAAAAGAAGATTTGGCTAAGGAGAAAGACAAAACTAAGGAAATGAGGGACAAAATCATCCAGAAAGCCAAGGAAGAAGCCAGAAGTATCCTAAAACAAGCTAAGGAAGAAGCAGATGGGATAGTTAAAGAACTAAGGAGTATTTCTGCAGAAATTGAAAAAGATAGAAGTAGAAGGATTCAAGAAGCACAGGAAAAATTAAAGGAAAAATTAAATAAAATTGAGGCGGAAGTATCTGATAATATTTTCAATGTAAAATCTAACAAGCCTCCGAAGGACTTAAAAGTAGGAGAAACAGTAGAGGTACTAACGTTTAATCAAATGGGTACTGTCTTGGAAGAACCTGATGAAAATGGAAATGTTAAAGTGCAGGTTGGCATAATGAAAATTAATGCTCACATTTCTACTTTAAGGCGGGGAGAAAAAGAAGAGGAAGCTCAAATCCGTGGCAGTATAAAGAGTATCATGGGTTCCAAGGCCAAGGATGTAAAACCTGAAATAGATTTAAGGGGCAAAAACTTAGATGAAGCTTTCCTAGAGTTGGATAAGTATTTAGATGATGTTTATATTGCAGGAATGAAGGAAATAAGCATAATTCATGGGAAAGGAACTGGAGTTTTAAGGGACGGTATACAGGGATATTTAAAGAGCCATAGAAATGTTAAATCCTTTAGACTAGGCAAATATGGGGAAGGCGGAGACGGAGTTACAATAGTAGAAATGAAATAAAGGGCATTTAAAAGATACTTATATAGAATCTATATAAGTATCTTTTTTGTAGTTTTTTTGAATTAGACAAGTTTTACTATGGATTTGTTAGAAAATTATTATATAATATATTAAAAAATGCTTCTATTGTGGAGGTGAATGGCTTGACGACATCTAGCAGGATAGAGGAAATAAAGCGTCAACGACAAAAAGAAATAAAATTTAAAAAGAATCAAAAGAAATACTTTTATATCGTAGCACTTATATCCTTGATTATTCTCTGTTATTTTATTAGCAACAATATAACTTATGCCTTTACTTGGTTTATTGGAATCATAATTGGGATAACCATGCAAAGGTCTAGATTTTGTTTTGCTGCAAGCTTTCGTGATCCAATTATGGTGGGAACCACATCACTGTTTAGGGCAGTAATTCTTGGATTAATGATCTCTACAGTTGGATTTGGAATTTATCAATATATATCCCTTAGCAATATGGAGGCCTATTCCGTAATGGATGTACCCGGTCAAATTTATCCTGTTGGAATTCATACTATTATTGGAGCCATTATCTTTGGCATAGGCATGGTAATAGCAGGAGGATGTGCCACTGGAACTTTGATTAGGATTGGAGAAGGCTACTTAATGCAAGTGGTAGTTTTTATTGGCTTTATCATAGGAGCTACTCTAGGTGGCAAAAATTTTGAGTTTTGGGATAAACTATTTATTTCATCTTCTAAAACAATATATATACCTGAATATATAGGCCTTATTCCAACTGTTTTAGCCCAGCTAATAGTCTTGGGTATCCTGTATTATCTTGCTATCTGGTATGATAAGCAAAATAATATTATGGCAGATTTGTAGGAGGAAATTTATGGCTGTTTATGAATTAGATTGTATGTATGAAGCATGTCCTATTCCCTTGCTAAAGGCCTTGAAAAAATTAAATACTATGGAAATTGGAGATATATTAATTATGAAAACTGATCACAATTGCTCCATAGTAAATGTGGTGGAGTGGGTTAAAAAACAAGGACATTATATCGATTATTTAGAAGTAAGTGAAGGTGAATGGGAAATTTATATTGAGAAAGCGAAATAGTGGAGGGATAGAATTGGAAGGCAACAAATCTAAGAAGCCATGGCCCTATTGGGTAGGTGGAATCATCCTAGGGATTATTAATGTAATCATATTATTCGTCACTGGTAAGGCTTGGAAGATAACTACATCATTTTTATATTTAGGTGCAGGTATTTTGGAGCTCTTAAGAGTAAACACTATAGTTAAACTCATAATCCTCCCTATATGCTAAGTAAAACTGACTATATATTTCTAAGCCTTCTACTTTAATTTCCCTTAAATCTCCATCTTTTAAATTCCTTTTCACAGATAGCTCTTGAATAAAGGATATACCTTTACCAGATAAAACAGAGGTTTTAATTGCTTCCATTGAATTTAATTCATATATAATGTTTAAATCATCTATCTTAATATCGTGCATCATCAAGGCATCTTTAATAGTCTTATATGTTCCAGACCCGCTTTCTCTAAATATTAGTGGCAGTTTTTTAAACTCGTCTATGGTAATCTTATCCTTCAATATAGGTAAAGAGGTAACTAAAAGTAGTGGGTCACTTGCAATCAGTTCAGTTTTTATATTTTTCGTTTTTATATCGCCATGGATAATGCCTATATTAATAGTCCTATCTAATAGATTTTTTATAACCCCTTCTGTATTGCTAATTTCAAGATTAATGTCCACATCTTTAAAGTCCTGTTTGTAAACATAAATGCTACATGGCAGTGCATATTCACCTAAGGCTTTACAGGAGCCTAATAGGAGTTCTTTCTTTTTGTGCTGCAGGCTTTTTATGTCCCTTTCAATATTATCCTTCATGGATAGGATAGTATCAGCATAATCAAATACGATTTTCCCTGCATCTGTTAATTCTACTCCCTTATTACTCCTGATGAGCAAAGTGGCACCCAGGTCCTTTTCTAGATTTTGTATCTGCATGCTTAGGCCTGGTTGAGTCAAATGCAGGTGTTTAGCAGCCTTAGAAATACTATTTAACTTGACAGTTACATAAAAGGATCTTAGATACTGCAAATTCATGACAAAATCCCTCGCTTTAAAGCATAACTTTGTTAATCAAGTGTCTAGCTTGAGTAAATATTTACACTATTAGTATATCATGAAACCCAAAAAAAGGTAGTTTTTTCCTCAATTTTTAGGGACAAGAGAATGAAGTGTGGCAGATAAAATATAGTTATAAAGCATAACAAAGTATTATAATATCCTTCGTCAAAAATACCTTATAATAATCAGTACAGAGATGTTAATTAAATATCAGACAATCTATAAAAATAATGGGAGGGTATATTATGGGAGACTTGAAAAATAGGCAAATGTCAAGAAAAGACTTTATCAAGGGTGCAGGACTTTCCCTAGCGGGAGTTGCTATGGCAGGCAGCTTAGGAGGCTTATTGACCGCATGTTCTAAAATTGACATAGCTGGCGCAGCAGGACATATGGAGGCACCAGAATGGCCATTTAAGTATAAAAAACTAGATCCAGAAAAGGTTAAGGCAAGAGCTTACAATACTTATAAAGAAAAGGGTGGCTGAGGTATAGGGGTAGCCGATGGGTTCTTCGGTACATTAGCTGATGAAGTAGGATACCCCTTTAATCAAATTCCACCAGAAGCTTTCATAGCTTTTGCAGGGGGATATGGCCAAGCTACACTATGTGGGTCCTTGGGAGTTGCAGCTACTTGCATTGGTATGGTAGCAGATAAAGATATGCAAAAGAAATTATTGTCTGAATTATTTAATTGGTATAAGAAGCATAGTTTCCCAACATATCAACCAGAGAACCTAAACTTAACCCAGACTGTTGCTGATTCCTTATTATGTTTTGACTCAGTAGGTAAATTCATGGAAGCTCAAGGGGTTGGATACGATGATCCATTGAGGAAGGCTCGCTGTGCAGGAGTTACAGGGGAAGTGGCAGCAAAGGTTGTAGAGCTCCTAAATGAACATTTAACATAAAAAAGATGAGAAATTTTTCTCATCTTTTTTATATATTATATGGCCTGAAAAGTTAATGCTGGAATAATAAATAGTTCTTGTATTTATGTAAATAATATTGTATATTATATATTAAATTAAATATAAGTCGATGAATGAGAGAGTAGGATATTTAACCGTGTTAAAGCGAGCTGGGATGGTGGGAGCCAGCATACAGGAAATATTCGAAGAGAGCTCAGGAGATTATATCTGAACCTTAGTAGGATATTACGGTAGGACCGTTATAATTTCGAGTGGGCATTTGTGCCAAGAAGAGTGGTATCGCGGGTAAACTCTCGTCTCTTATTTTGAGGCGGGGGTTTTTTATACATATATATTTAGTAAGAATATTTCATAAAAACAGGAGGAGGTAAGGAGATGTTAAACTTTAAAGAGGAAGTTGTAAAATTGTTGAAGACTCAAATACAGGAATTAACAGAGGAAGAAATATCCTCTTTAATAGAAGTACCACCATCTTATGAAATGGGGGATTATGCTTTTCCAACCTTTAGACTGGCTAAGGTCTTTAGAAAAGCTCCACCAGCCATAGCGGAAGAATTAGTAGGAAAGCTTGGAGAAAGCCCATATTTTGAAAAGATTGAAAACAAAGGGCCCTATGTTAACTTCTTTATCAACAAAAAGAAACTAACGGAAGTAACCTTAGAGGAGATTAAGGACAAACAGGACAAATATGGCTCATCAGATATGGGAAAGGGAAAAACTATCATCGTGGAATTTTCATCTCCCAATATAGCAAAACCGTTCCACATAGGCCATATTAGAACAACTGTTATAGGGAATGCTTTATACAAGATATATTCATTTTTAGGCTTTGATACAGTTGCAATTAATCACTTAGGTGATTATGGAACCCAATTTGGTATGTTAATTTCCGCCATTAAAAGATGGGGCAATATTGAAGAAATAGAAAAGGATCCAATAAACCAACTGTTGAAACTATATGTTAGATTTAATGCCGAAGCAGAGGAAAATGAAGAGCTCAGGGATGAAGCAAGATATTGGTTTAAGGAATTAGAAGAAGGTAACGAAGAGGCCTATGAGCTTTGGAAGTGGATAAGAGAAATATCTTTAAAAGAATTTAACAAGGTATATGATATGCTAAATATCAAATTCGACTCCTATGCTGGTGAATCTTTCTACTCAGATAAGATGCCTGCTGTAATAGAAGAATTGAAGGAGAAGAATTTGCTAAAGGAGTCTGATGGAGCCTATTTAGTGGACCTAGAGGAATATGGAATGCCACCAGCTCTCATCATTAAGTCCGATGGTTCAACCTTATATACAACTAGGGATATTGCTGCTGCCTTCTATAGAAAGAAAACCTATGACTTCTATAAGAATATCTATGTAGTAGGAGCCCAACAGAATTTACACTTTAAGTCTTGGATTAAAATAATTGAACTTATGGGATATGAATGGGCTAAGGACTGTATTCATGTAAACTTTGGAACTGTCAGTTTAGAAGATGGAACCCTTTCTACTAGAAAGGGAAGGGTAGTATTCTTAGAAGATGTATTAAATACAGCCATTAAAAATACTCTAGAAATAATCAACGAAAGGAATCCAGATCTGGAAAACAAGGAGGAAGTAGCAAAACAAGTAGGTATTGGGGCTGTAGTTTTCCAAGAATTATTTAACCAAAGGATCAAAGACTATGTATTCTCTTGGGATAGGACCTTAAGCTTTGATGGGGAAACAGGACCTTATGTTCAATATACCCATGCAAGAATAAGCTCCCTATTAGACAGGGGACAATTCAATATTGGGGATAATGTAAATTATGACCTATTAGCTACAGAGGAAGAAATAAATATAATTAGATTATTATACAATTTCCCTAAGGTCATAATAGATGCAATGGAGAAAAACGAGCCCTATTTAATTACTAGGCATATAGTTGAAATCGCTAAGGCATACAATAAGTTCTATAATTCATGTCCAATAATAATAGAAGATGAAGAGCTTAAGAAGGCGAGACTAATGTTATCTTATGCAACTAAAACAGTAATAAAAACAGGATTAGGATTGTTGGGCATTGAAGCACCAGAAAGAATGTAGATTAGAAAGATGAGTGTATGGAGAGAATATTATTAAACCTATTTCAAAAGGATTATAATAAAAACAAGGAATATAGCTATATTTCGCAGCTAGCTGTAATTACAATAAAATCCTTGCTACCCATGAAAGATGAGGAAGGTACAAGGATAGACTACAAAAGATTTACTGAAGAATATAAATTATGGCTACAATATAGAAATGGGGATAACCCTTCCCTGTTAAACCTACAGGGAAGGGTTATTCCTGAAATTTATTGGGGAGAAAAGGATGATTCAATAATAGGTAGGATAATCCCTCTAGTCGTTGTAAATAAGGATTACGATATATTGGAAGAAGAAGTCATCAAAAACATCCTATTTACAACTGGTAATTTGCAAGCCTTATTTGAAGGACTAGCCATAAGCTATCTACTATATCATGTTATGAACAATTCCAGTGGTTTACAAGCTTTAACTAAGGAAAAATTAGTAGATGGCTTAAAAGATAGGGTTATTAAATTTTCTCAAATATCCTATATTGAAAAGTATAAATCCCATTATAGAATAAATATAGAAAACTATAATGGGAATTTTAGAGTTGAATTTGAAAAGGAAAAACTTAATCTATTAAATGCCTTATATACTTTAGGGTCTAATAGGTATTATTCCTTAATAGACTTCTTTAAGGTAATTGAGGGGGATGAAGGGAATACCCTTATAGGTAGATTCCTTTATGACTATTTGTATAGTAAAAATAATAATTATGAAATTTCAGAATTCCATTTAAGCTTAGGAGAATATATAATAAATTTAAGGAGGTCTAGGATAGATCCTGAAAAACTTAAGATTAATGAATATATCCTACCAGATGTTTTCAGCTTTGAGGAGGGAGAAGTCTTTTATCATTCTCTTTTAAGGGAAGTAAAGATAATAAAAAAAGAAGTAAAGGGTAAGACCTTAACTTCTCTACTGCAGACGAAAACTGGTATGTACTTATTTAGAAAATAGGCCCATAGGGTCTATTTTTTTAGATATTCTAAAAAGTCCTCTTCACTAAGCTCTGCCAAGGAACTTAATTCTTCCACTATACTGTTTCTCAAATTCAAAAAATCATCTATTTTGGTATTGTTTCCTGTATATTCTAAGGCTTCGATAATTAACAACATGTCATTTTTTGAGATTTCTTGAATTGAAATCTTGTCGAATTCTCTCATGGGACATCTCCTTTCTTGTCGTACTATACAATCTATTGTATAAAAAAAGTCTTTGAAATTCAATGAGATTATCATAATTATTTCTTTCACTGTATAAGACTTAAATTTAATGATATAATGTATATAATTTGATAAAAGGAAGGTGCAAGATGAAGATAGTTTTGACTACATTAAATTCCAAATATATTCACACTTCATTATCCATTAGATATTTAAAGGCATTTGTTGAAGATATAATAGATGTGGAATTGAAAGAATATACCATAAACCAGGATATTAATTATATAGCTTCACAACTATATAAAACCAATGCTGACTTAATAGGATTTTCAGTCTATATATGGAATTTAACAGAGACTTTAAGGATCTGTGAAATATTAAAAAAGGTTAAGCCAGAAATAAAAATACTCTTAGGGGGGCCAGAAGTATCCTTCGATTCGAAAGAAATACTGGAAACTTATCCTTTCATTGACTATATTATATACGGAGAAGGGGAAGAAAGCTTTAAGGAATTTTTAAGCTTATTTTTAAAGGGAAGTGATGATTATAAAAGTATCAAAGGATTGGCTTATAGAAGTGGTAATAAGGTTATAATGAACCCACCGAGACCCTTAATAAAAGATTTAAACATCATACCATCTCCCTACAAGAATATTGGAGATGAGTTTAACAATAAAATTGTTTATTTTGAATCCTCAAGGGGCTGTCCTTTTAGCTGTAAGTTCTGCCTATCATCGACCATAAAAGGGGTAAGATATTTCAATATAGATAGGGTAAAGGAAGAGCTGGATAATCTAATAAAGGCCAAGGTAAAGCAGGTAAAATTTGTAGACAGAACCTTCAATGCCAATAAAAAATATGCAATGGAAATAATGGATTTCATTATAGAGAGGGATCCAGAGGATATTAATTTTCATTTTGAAGTTACTGCCCACCTGCTAGATGATGAAATGCTAGATTACTTATCTAAGGTCAAGGAAGGCCTATTCCAATTTGAAATAGGGGTGCAATCCACTAATTTAAAGACAATTGAAGCCATTGGTAGGACAACAGATTTTCCTAAACTTAAAGGGGTAACTAAGAGGATAAAAACATTTAAGAATATACACCAGCATTTAGACCTAATTGCAGGCCTGCCTTATGAGGACTATGAAAGCTTCAAGAAATCCTTCAACGATGTCTATGATATAAGGCCTGAGAAGATTCAATTAGGCTTTTTAAAACTACTAAAGGGTTCATCCCTGAGGATGGATGAAGAAAAATATGGCTTCAAATATTTAGATATACCTCCCTACGAGGTTTTAGAAAACCATTATATTAAGTATGGAGAATTGATAAAATTAAAAGCAATTGAAGACTTGGTGGAAAAATACTATAATGAAGGATATTTTGAAAACTCCTTAGAATATATAGTTACAAATTTCTATAAGAGTCCCTTTGACTTCTATGAAGATTTAAGCCTGTATTGGGAGGAGAACAATTATTATGAAGTTTCTATTAGTAGGACTAGGCTTTATGAAATATTAGTGGACTTTTATAAACGTAAAGGCTTTAAATATCTAGATATATTTAAGGAATTAATAAAATACGATTTCTTGAAAAACAACAAAAATGCAAGACTACCTAAGGAGGTCCATAATACTAAAAATATCCTAAGTCAAGGGGATATCCATACTATTTTGAAGGATGGAAGGGTATTGGAAAACTATTTAATCCAATATAAAGATTTACCTACTAAAAAAATAATACAGCATACAAAAATTCAAAATTTTAGGTATGATATTTTAAAATTTATACAAAATGGCTATGATTTAAAAAACAAGCCTGATAAAATAAAAGAAGAAAATATTTTTATTTTATTTGTCTATCAAGATGGCGTAATTAATAGATGCAGAACTTATGATATAACCAATATTATAAAGGAGTTGAGTTAAATTGGATATAATCAAGGACCTTCTAATAGTAAATAGGCAAACACTGAAGAAATCAGTTAAAAGTTTAATAGGCAACTGGCCTATTATATTTACAGGTATAGTGTATACAACCATAAATATAGCCATGATATCCTTTGTAGTGACAGTATTTAGAGGTATTTTATCTATTTTCGCAGGTATTTTCATAGCAATTGTATCTGCCAGCCTAATATCAAATTACTTCTATCTATTATTTAATATTATCAATTATAATAAAATAACTTTTCAGGATTTTAAGGATGGGTTTAAGTATTACCTTAGAAAAATATATATGATTTTCTTTTTTGCATGGATTGGCAGTTTTATATTAGATGCCATTAGGGGGCTAATGGGTTTTGATCCTTATCTGTTAAATATAATAATTACACTTTCTATACTTGTATTATTAAATGCATTGCCTGAAACTTTATACCTAAAGGTATTAGAACCTATTGACAGTATAATGTATTCTATTGATTTTATAAAAGAAAATTGGTTTAATTGGCTATTGCCCAATGCCATATTATATGCAGTCCTTTACTTGGTAACCGGCAGAATAGTTACAAATATATTTGCAACCCATGTTAATCTAGGCTTCGGCCTAGATGGAATGGCTTGGATTAGGTATCTAATAGGTCAAGGATTGTTTTCCTTTATAATGATATATAGGGGCCACCTTTATAAGCTACTAAGTACCAGCACAAGAAGAAAGAGAATGTTTATGAATAAATTTTAATATGGGGTGAGTTCATGAGTGTTGTAGACTCATATTTTAAGAAAAATATAGACAAGGTTACATTTCTGGAATTAAAAAAAGACACTGTCATAGGGGAGGGGAAATATTCATTAAAAAAAGAAATACCCCTGCCTATTAAAACAGACGCCTTGATTAATGAAATAAAAGAAGGGAATTTACAGGATGAACTCAGTTTAACTTTTATAATAGATGGAATCATATACCTGATGGGTATTGATCCTAACTTTCCTTATATTGAGGACTATAAGGACATTTTATACGGAGTTAATGATAAAATCCATGACTATATATTTTATCAGGGGATTAAAGCTGTTGAAAACAAGGATAATGACAGTGGTGCCATTTATTTCAGGGCGTTAAAGCTTATGGATCCAGAAAATGTCCATGGTAGATTTAATTATGCCCTCAACCTAGAAGAAATAGGAAAGAAGTATCTTAATATGGAAATGGAAGAAAAGGCTATGGAATTCATTAAGGCCTCCACAAGGGAATTAGAATCAATTTTAGACATAGATGATAAATATCCTCTAGCTTACTATAAATTAGGCTATCATTATAAATTTTTTGGAAATTTTTTGAAGGCTAAGCTGATTTGGAGTAAGTATTAAACCTTAGACAAGGATGAGTTAAGGTTGCAGGAAATAAGGGAAGAGCTGGATTTAATAGAGGATGAAGCTGAAATAGAAACTGGCCTAATTCATTTGCAAAGGGAAGAATTTCATAAGGCCATTGATATATTCGAAAAGCTATTGAAGAAGTATGATAACTTCTGGGAATTAAAATATTTTTTAGGGGCATCCTACAAAGGGATAGGTGATTTTGAAAATGCCATAGATCTCTTTTATGAAGCTTTAGATTTAAACAGTGGAGAACTGGAAATATATAATGAATTAGGGATATGTTTAGTTAATGTAGGAAAAATTAAAGAAGCCATAAAGGTATTTACAGAAGGTATAGAAAATGTAGGCAATGATTATAAGCTATTGTTCAATAGAGGATTATGCTATTTACAATTAGAAGAGCTTAATAAAGCCTATGAAGATATTAGTATTGCAGCTAGCTTAAATCCGGAAGATAAAACCATAAAAGCACAAAAGGAAGTTTTAGATAAGCTAACAAAATAGAAAAAGCTCAAGAAAAACGTTAAATTTCAGCTATAAACAAAGGAAAAATCACAAACTGCAGATACTGGTTCTGAAAAGGAATAAGTTTTTTTGAAAAAAGGTGTTGACTTTCTTCAAGAAACCGTGTATTATAAAAAAGGTCGGCACTGCTATTAAAGACAAACACAAGGAAGACAAAACTACAAAATAAAAAGCTTAAAAAAGTGTTGACAAGAAATAAAAAATTTGCTATACTATGTAAGTGACCTCATGAGAGAGGTCAATGAACCAAGACAACTAAACAGTGTGAGACTTTGAGTTAAACAATAAGAGCTAATCAAACTTTTTAAATGAGAGTTTGATCCTGGCTCAGGACGAACGCTGGCGGCGTGCCTAACACATGCAAGTC
>Ga0209537_1000972_pt1 | contig 33633 bp, 27 predicted proteins | sample BioPla4DNA1_FD_187698 | JGI IMG/M metagenome (GOLD analysis project Ga0209537, IMG submission 187698) | Biogas fermentation microbial communities from Germany - Plant 4 DNA1 (SPAdes) (version 2) | ecosystem: Engineered > Bioreactor > Anaerobic > Digestate | place: Bielefeld, North...
GAAGGATAAAATGAAGGATACACTAATTATTGGAACTGCGGCAGAAGGATCCGTTAGATTTATAGCGGCTTCTACTACTAATTTAGTAAATGAGGCTGTAAAAATACATGGATGTAGTGCTACAGCAGCTGCAGCCTTAGGAAGAATGCTCACAAGTGGTGCTATGATGGCTACTATGTTTAAAAACGAAAAAGATGTGTTAACCCTACAAATTAATGGAGGAGGACCTGCTGGCAGTATCGTTGTTACAGCTTATCCTGATGGTAGGGTAAAGGGATATATTAGTAACCCACATGTTGATTTACCACAAAATTCACAAGGTAAGCTTGATGTAGGGGGAGCTATTGGTACTAATGGTATGCTAACTATTATTAAGGATATTGGATTAAAGGAACCTTATGTAGGTCAAATACCAATAGTAACAGGAGAAATAGGGGATGACTTAACCTATTATTTCACCCAATCTGAGCAAACCCCCACTGCAGTAGGTGTAGGAGTACTTGTAAACAATGATTTGTCTGTAAAAGTGGCCGGTGGCTTTATAATTCAAATGATGCCAGGAGCCAGTGATTTAGTAGCAGATTTAGTTACATATAGATTGCAGGAAATGAAGTCTATTACATCTCAATTGAATAACGGTAAAGATATTGAAGCTGTTATGAAGGATTTATTCGAGGATATGTCCATAAAAATTATGCAATATAAAGAACCTTATTTTAAATGTGATTGTAGTAGGGAAAAGGTAGAAAAAGCCTTAATTAGTATAGGTAAAAAGGATTTAGAAGAAATATATGCCGAGGGAACTACAGAAGAAATAAGATGTAATTTCTGTAACCAATCCTACCATTTCAATAAGGAGGATATAGGCAGGATTCTAAGTAATCAATAAAATTATTATTTAATTAAATAAAACTGTTGACAATATAACCAAAGGCCATTATAATAATATTTGTCGTTAGGACTAGTGGGCGCATAGCTCAGCTGGGAGAGCATCTGCCTTACAAGCAGAGGGTCACAGGTTCGAGCCCTGTTGTGCCCACCATTAGTTAATGGCCCAGTGGCTCAGTTGGTTAGAGTGCCGGCCTGTCACGCCGGAGGTCGAGGGTTCGAGTCCCTTCTGGGTCGCCATTATGGCCAGATAGCTCAGTCGGTAGAGCAGAGGACTGAAAATCCTCGTGTCCCTGGTTCGATTCCTGGTCTGGCCACCAGATAAGCGGGAGTGACTCAATGGTAGAGTGTCACCTTGCCAAGGTGAAAGTTGCGGGTTCGAATCCCGTCTTCCGCTCCAAAATTTTATATGGCGCTATAGCCAAGTGGTAAGGCACGGGTCTGCAACACCCTCATCCCCAGTTCAAATCTGGGTGGCGCCTCCATAAAGAAACCCTTGAAAATGAAGATTTTCAAGGGTTTTTACTTTGGAAATTATAAAATTTTTAGATCAAAGAGTGCTTTAATATCTTAATAGAGTGTTTACACAATTGTAATAATCCATACCACAGAAACCATAAAACACTTCCGTAGGTATATAATGTAAAAAACTTTTGGAGGTGCTTTAAAATGAAAAGAAAAAGGAATAAGTCATTAGTTAAGTACATAGGAGGTGCTCTATTAATTTCTCTAGCCATTTTTCTATTTCAAAACCTAACAAATGCATCAGCCTATACTAATGATAAAGAAACTACAGTAAATAAGTCTCAAAGTGCAAAGGTAACAACAAATAATGGCCTACCCGATAGAATATTTGCCCCATATGTAGATGTGATGTTGTATCCTCAATTTAGTGTAAACAACTGTTATGAAAAAACTGGTCAAAAATATTTTACATTGGCTTTTATCACTAGTGACGGTAGTGGAAATGCAGCTTGGGGTGGAGTAGTGCCTCTCTCAGAGAATTACTATATGGAAGAGATTAATAATCTAAGAAAAAAAGGTGGAGACATTATTATATCCTTTGGTGGGGCTAATGGTGTAGAATTAGCATATTCTAGTGCAAATACCGATGCATCTGTACTTCAATCTAAGTATCAAGCTGTAATCGATAAATATAAGCCAAAGTGGGTAGACTTTGATATAGAAGGTGCTGCGGTTGCAGATAGAGCTTCAATAGATAGGAGGAACAAGGCGATTAAAGGCTTACAGAAAAAAAATCCGGGTCTAACAATAGCCTACTGCTTGTCTGCTTTACCTTCAGGGCTAACTAATGATGGAATTTATGTGTTGGAAAATGCTAAGGCAAATGGTGTTCGAGTTGATGTAGTAAATGTAATGGCTATGGATTATGGTAGTTGGGCTGCTCCTAATCCAGATGGAAGAATGGGTGATTATGCTATAGAAACAGCCAAGAATACTTATGAGCAATGCAAGCAAATTGGACTAAATACTAAGATAGGAATAACACCTATGATTGGAAGAAATGACGTAGCTTCTGAAGTATTCTATCCAAGGGATGCAGAAAAATTAGTTTCTTGGGCAAATTCAACTAGTTGGGTGAAGATGCTTTCAATGTGGTCATCCACTCGTGATAATGGAAGCGGTGGAGCCTTACCTTATGCCTCTCCTACCTGTAGTAGCTTAGTTCAAGCAGAATTTGAATTTACAAATAAATTCAAATCTTTTACATCTTCTTCGAATCCAACACCGGCTCCTAATCCACAACCAGATAATGATTCTGAGCCAGAACAGGACTCGAAGCCTGATGAAAAAGTAGATGATAGAGTATGGAAACCTAATACAACATATAAGGTAGGCGATATAGTAACCTATGAAGGAAAAAAATATAAATGTATTCAAGGGCATACTTCATTATCTACATGGCAGCCTCCTATAGTGCCAGCCCTTTGGCAAGTACAATAAAAAAATAACTAATAATGAAAATCAAATTAGCGTAAATAACTATAGAATTAACGGGATAAAATACATTACTAAACCATTGTCCTTCATCTTCGGTGGATAAAATTCTTTCCCAAAGGCTTGGGGCAACTGGGGGATCCCACCCCTCACAAGAGGTATGCTCTTGTATGCATTTATAATAAATTCCTTCATAAGTTACAACTGTTCCTAAAGGGTAATTTGCATTAAGCTGCCAGTTGGTACTTTCTGTTGCTGTCGAAGGCTTTGGTGTGTTTACATTTGAATTTTCATCTGATTTTTTATCTGACTTATTTTTGGACTGGTCATTTGACCTGTCGTTTGATTTATTAGAATTATTAGTACCGTTAATATCTCTCTGTGGTTCATTATTTTTTTGATTATTATCAGAGTTATCTGTTGTTGAGCTAGGGGTATCAAGTAAAGACAATAGTTCTTCCTCACTTTTTTTCTTTACTTCTTCTAAGGTAAGAGTAGGGCTTATAGCTTTAAGTTTGGAATAAACATAGTATCTGAACATTGATATACTAAGCTCTGATGCAATTTTTTTATTAGAGGCAGTAGAATAAATAATTTTAATAGTTTTTGGTTCTGTTACTTTAGCAGTAATTGCATTTTGTAATGAATCCATTAAGGTTTTAAGATGTTGCTGCTCTTTTTCTATGTTCTTATCATTTTCAAAAAACTTAGCTTGTAGGGAAGCGGATACTAGTAGATACTTAGAGGACATAGAATGAGGATTTTCCTTTTCTTTATTTAATAGACTTATAATAACTTCATTTAAATTTTTATTTTTTATATCTATATCCTGAATCAAATCTAATGTTTTCTTATCATTGGCTTTGAACTTAATAACTTGTCCTTTTCTATTAATATCTAGGCTTAGACTATAATTCATATCTAGGTCCACATAAGCATAGGCGTAAGTATCCATTGAAGACTTAAAAGGAGATATAATACATATAATAAAAAGCGCCGCAGCCATTATTGCTGTCAAAGCCGAAATCAATTGTTTATTTTTAAGATTTGTATATTTGATCCAAGGGTTGGTGGTAATCTGTTGCCCAATAAACATATTTGGCTGTTTTTTTATATGAATAAATTTGCAATCCTCCGTAAATACTACAACGGTATCTTTCTGTATTTCCAAAATTGTACCTTTACAGTTCATTTAAAGAATTCCTCCCAACGATATTCTCAATATAACTTTTTATAACTGTTAAGTCACTTTTTATTATTAGACAAATTGCTATAATGAATTTTCTGTTTCTTTCAATGGTTTTTTCATGTACATTAACAAGTTTTAATAATTCTTTTAATGGGATTGCTTTGTTTTTCATCAACTTTCTAAATAAAAATGGATCATCAGATAAAATTTTTGCTATATTTACACATAGCTTTATTGAATCCTTATGCTTGGGAGTGCATTTTACTAGAGTATCTAGAGTAATATTAAATTCCTTTAATCGCTGTTTGAACAGTTCTATTTCATCCTTACTTTCAATATTCTCATATTCGCATTCCGTATTACTGGATAAATATCTTTCTTCGAATTTGCTATCATCTTCTGATTGAAAATATGTAAAAGGATAAATAGTATTTTCTTTTTGCTTTTTTCTATAATAATCTATAATTCTACTGCGTATTAGCATATTACAGTAACTGAAGAAGTTTAAGCCCTTGTTAATATTAAAATTGTCTATAGCTTCATTGAAGGCTAATAATCCTATGCTATATTCATCACTGTTTTTTATATCAATGCTTTTTTTTTGCGGCCTTAGATACCGACTTTAGGATGAAGGGTTCATAATCCTTTATAAGCTTATTGCGAACTTTGGTATCTCCTTGTCTAGCTATTTCTATATAATAATTGATAGAATGGATCGAATCAGTCTTTCTATAAAAAATATTAAATAAGGACAAGCTACTTCCTCCCTTCAGTTACATGGCATGTGCTTATTATAACATAAAATGGTATAAATGGCATATATTATACATTAGTTATAAACTAAGATTTTTTATTGAAAAGATATAATTCAGCATAAAAATAGAGTATACCTAAGCGTTTAAAGCATAAGTATACTACCTCTATCTACTAATCTACTATCTGCTAAGCAATGCCAATTTATCTTATATTTTTTTAAGAAACTCTTTACCTCGTTTCCATACATATATTTATCTAAATTCCCATAGAAGGCTATGTTATTTTTATTCAATAGCCCACATGTGCCTCCAATGAAACCATAGTTCATACCTTCCAGTATAATATCTCCAGGTGGTAGATAAAGCACGTCAACCTTTTCGTAGGATAAAGCCTTTGCTATACTTGGATCGGTGGTGATAACAGCCTTATCATTAACTATAGCGGTGGAGCACTTTGAATAACCTTGCTTAACATTTATTTTTTTTATGTTATCTGGTAAAAGGTTAATAATTTTTTCATCAGTATATTTTATATTGTGAATGAATAAATCACCTAATATAAAGCAATTTAATATTATATCATGAGGATATTTATTAGATAATATTTTTTTTGAGAAATGTATTTTTTTACCTAAACCATGTAATTTTTCTAATAAATCTTTATTTATTTGATTATGTACGATTATATTATTTTGGTTTAGTACAAAAACTTGAATATCAGGATGACAGCTAATGGCATCATAAAGATTGTCACATTTTGGACATAATAATGGTTCCACACCTAATTTATATAACTCTTTAAGTTCAACCTCTGAAATCCTACTGTCAACTAAGCAGTACTTTATCTCAATCTCCTCCCTTAGAATTATTCAATTTCATAAAAATGACATACATAATTTTATAATTAAATAGAATTTGTGTCAAAACCTTTATAGCAACCTGTCGATTACTGTATTAATTTTCTTGTATAGACACTGCTAATAAACACATACTAATTTTAGAAGGGAGTGAGACAGATGTTGCTTTTGACGGTAGTTTACGAGGGTTCAAGGGACTTAATTGGAGATATAAATGAGCTTAAAGAGTATCTTAAGAGCAAAGGCATTTTTATTGGTTTTTCTGAAAGTATAGTAGGCGATATGCAGTTTATAAAAATATATTGTAGTGAAGATGAATATAATGAGAAGATAGTAAATACCTTCAATTTGTATATGGCAAACATTCTTTATAAAATAGCAATTTGTGAGTTTTATGATAGAGATATGTTAAACTTCTTAAATGACACTTATTTCTTTCTCAAGCCTGATGAAATAAGAGATATAGAAATTTTGAGTATGAGGATGCTTAAAGGTGAAGAGTTAAATATAGATGACTATAGCATTTATTGCATGAATAGAAAAAATAATATAATTAATAAAATTGTTTCTTGCCTTGAAGAAAATGATGAAATTAATATAAATGGATTCATAACTTTTAGAATGAGAGAATTAAGAGAAGATATTGAATTTATAATAGATAAAGTAGTAGAAAAATATATGGTTGAAAAGGAATACACTGAATTTATTAAGCTTCTTAAATACTTTGTTGAAATACAGGATAGCAAGTTAGATATAGTAAATATAATCATAGATTCTAATGGAAAGTATTCTATTAGGGATAAAGACGGCAATGATATGCTAAGGGAATTTTTAAATGAGTTATCTGGAGAAAAAATCACAGAAAGCAATCTAGAGGACTTGATAATAAGTGGTCTAATAACCAATGCACCAAAGATTATTAATATTCATGGAGTAGAAAACTGTACAAATAAAGAGATTATTGATACAATAAACAATGTGTTTACAGATAGGGTTAACATTTGTAAAGAATGTGAGTTTTGTAAATCAACAATGGGAGTAATTAGAGTTTAAATAAATTCTATATTGACAAGGTAAAATATAGATAGTATAATGTTACATGTCAAGTAGAGACAGCCGTTTCTCACCTTACAGCACAGCTAGTAAGGTTATGTAATATGTTAGGATATGAAGCGGCTTTGTGCCGCTTTTTTTATTGAAGGATTATCTGGAGATAAATAAGTGGCTCTAAACTAATCCGGAGGTGAAAATTATTAGTAAAAATTATCTTATTAACGATGAAATTAAAGAGAAAGAGTTAAGGGTAATTGATGAGGACGGAGTAATGCTTGGAATAATGTCTAATTCTGAAGCTCTTAAAATTGCTGAAGAAAAGGATAAGGATTTGGTATTGATATCTCCAGGTGCTAATCCGCCGGTATGCAAGATAATGGACTATGGTAAATTCCTTTATGAACAAACTAAAAAGGAAAAGGAAGCCAGAAAAAAGCAGAAGGTAGTTAATGTTAAGGAGATTAGACTAAGTCCTAGCATTGAGGATCATGACATAACCATTAAAGCCAATCATGCTAAAAAATTCCTTCTTGATGAAGATAAAGTAAAGGTTACAGTAAGATTTAGAGGAAGAGAAGCTGATTATGCATATATCGGTAAAAATATACTTGATAAATTTGTAGAAAAGCTTCAAGATGTATCTGTAGTTGAAAAAGCTGCTAAGCTAGAAGGAAGGAATATGATATTAATATTAGCTCCAAAAAGAGCTTAAACTTGGGAGGAGGAAATAACATGCCAAAAATGAAAACTCATAAAGGTGCTGCTAAAAGATTCAAGAAGACAGGATCAGGTAAATTAAAGAGAGCTAAGGCTTTTAAGAGTCATATATTGACTAAGAAGAGTTCAAAAAGAAAGAGAAATTTAAGAAAAACTGCATATGTTTCAGCTGCACAAGAAAAAGTAATGAAGAAATTGTTACCATATCTATAATATAGAGTAGCGATAGAAGGAGGTAAAGAAAATGGCAAGAGTTAAGAGAGCAATGAATGCACGTAAGAAACATAAGAAGATATTGAAGCTTGCAAAGGGATACTATGGTGGAAAGAGCAAGCTATTCAAGACTGCTAATGAAAGTGTAATAAGAGCATTAAGAAATGCTTATGTAGGAAGAAAGCTTAAGAAGAGAGATTTCAGAAAGCTATGGATAGCAAGAATCAATGCTGCTACTAGACAAAACGGTCTATCCTATTCTAGATTCATGAATGGAATTAAGTTAGCTGGAATAGATATAAATAGAAAGATGTTATCTGAAATAGCTATAAACGATCCAAAGGCATTTGCAGAGTTAGTCCAGGTTGCAAAAGCACAATTAAATGCATAACATATATAAAATGCGGCATAAAGCCGCATTTATTTTTTATATTCTAGAGGATATTGTTAGATATTGTAGAAAAGAAAGGATATAATAATGAGTAGCTATATGAGTTTATAGTTTTTTGTTGGATGAAATCGAGGTGAGCTTGTGAATTTCAGTAAAAAAAGAAGTAAAAAACTAAGTCCTGTACAGATCCTTTCAATAGGATTTGCTACCTTGATTCTTATTGGGGCCCTGTTACTATCAATACCAATTTCTTCAGCCAATGGGGAGGCTACACCTTTTATTGATAGTTTGTTTACAGCCACATCCTCTGTTTGTGTAACTGGCTTGGTGAATTTAGATACAGGAAGTTATTGGAGTTATTTTGGGAAAACCGTTATAATAATATTGGTGCAAATTGGTGGTATTGGCTTTATGTCCTTTGCAACTATGCTAGCTATCCTTTTAGGTAAAAAAATAACTCTTCGAGATAGACTAATCCTTCAAGAATCTATGAATACTTTCAACTTACAAGGAATAGTTAAGATGGAAAGATACATATTAGCCTTTACTTTTATAACAGAAGCTATTGGAGCTGTGATTCTATCTACGCAGTTTATTCCAAGCTATGGACTGTTAAAAGGTATTTATTATAGTGTATGGCATGCCATTTCAGCTTTTTGCAATGGAGGCTTTGATTTATTTGGCACTGTAGATAAGCCTTTTATATGTCTTTCAGGATGGAGGGGAAATCCTATTGTTATACTAACCTTTGCTACATTAATTGTAATAGGGGCCTTAGGCTTTCTTGTTTGGGCCGATTTATATAATTATAAGGTTTCAAGGAAATTATCACTACATTCAAAGGTAGTAGTAACTGTGACGATTCTTTTGATATTTGGAGGAGCTTTCTTTACTTACATATTAGAGTATAATAATCCTCTAACTTTGAGGGGTATGTCTACAGTAGATAAAATTACTAATTCTTTATTTGCTTCCATTAGCCATAGAACCGCTGGAATTAGTACTATAGGGACAGCAGATATGATGCCGGCTACAAGATTGCTAACTATTATTTTAATGTTCATTGGAGGTTCTTCAGGTTCCACCGCAGGAGGTATAAAAATCACTACGGTAGCAATTATAATAATGACTATTGTATGTACAATAAGGGGTAAGGAGGAAACGGAAATCTTTAAGAAAAGAATTTCTAAGGAATTGGTGATGAAGTCTTTTGTAATTGCAACCTTAGGTTTTTTATTAATTATATTTTCTACAGTAGTGCTATCAATTACAGAAAGAAATTTAGGCTTAAGTATAGAATGTTTATTCTTTGAATCTACTTCTGCTTTGACTACTGCAGGTTTAAGTTTAGGAATGACTCCTTATTTAAGCAGCATTGGCAAAATATTAATTATGTTGTTGATGTATACTGGTAGGGTCGGACCGTTGACAGTGGCTCTGTCATTAGGTAAAAGCAAAAAGGATAATTATGTAAGATATCCAGAAGGAAAAATACTGATAGGTTAGAGGTGTATTGTTATGGCAAGGACACAATATGTGGTAATAGGCTTAGGACGATTTGGTACATCTGTGGCAAAAACCTTATATTCATTAGGAAATGATGTGTTAGCTATAGATATGGAAGAGGATGCGGTTCAAGATATTTCCGAAAGTGTTACACATGCTGTGCAGTTGGATGCTACAGAGGAGAACGCTCTTAAGAGTATAGGAATTAAAAATTTTGACGTGGCTGTGGTCGCCATAGGCTCTCATATACAGGCGAGTACTATGATTACTCTGCTATTAAAGGAAATGGGTGTGGGATATATTGTGGCAAAAGCACATAATGAACTACATGCAAAAATCTTATATAAGATAGGGGCAGATAGAGTAGTTTTGCCTGAAAAAGACATGGGTGTAAGAGTAGCCCATAATTTGATATCTACAAATATTTTAGATTATATTGAACTGTCACCAGACTATAGCATAGCGGAAATATTGCCGCTTAAAGAATGGGAAGGTAAGACCCTTAAGAAGCTTGCTATTAGAGTTAAGTATGGGATAAACATAATGGCTATAAAAAGAGGAGATAAAGTTAAGGTTGCTCCAACAGGAGATGATATTATAGGAGAAGGAGACATTATCGTAGCTATAGGTAGTTCTGATGCTTTGAGTAAAATTGAATGTGTGAAAAGAAGATAAGGAGTAATGGTTGTGGACTTTATACAGAGTAAGGATAATAAATTAATTAAAGAAATTAAAAAATTGAAGGAAAGAAAATATAGGGACAGCTATCAAAAATTTTTTATTGAGGGCTATAGATTTGTGGCGGAAGCTTTTAAAGCTAAGGCTAAAGTAGAATGTCTATTAGTGGCTCAGGGGCAAGAGGAAAAATATAAGGATTTCCTTGAAGCTGTAAGCTTAAAGGAGAAATATATAGTAAAGGATAATCTGTTTAAGGATATTTGCAGCACAGAAAATCCTCAAGGTATGGCTGCTGTTATAAGTAAAACTCAGTATCAGTGTAATTTTTCTGACGGTATAATTGTCCTTGTGGATAAGGTTCAGGATCCAGGTAATATGGGCACTATTATCAGAACAGCCCATGCAGTAGGAGCAAAGGCTGTAATTTATAGCTTAGGAACGGTGGATCCGTACAATGAAAAAACATTAAGGTCAACAATGGGATCTATTTTTTACCTACCAGTAATTGAGGATAGAAAACTAGAATTAACAACTCAATTACTAAGCCAAGGCTATAAGTTAGTAGCAAGCTCTTTAGAAGCAGAGGAAAATTTTTATGATGTAAAATATGGCGATAAAGTTATTATCGCAGTAGGTAATGAAGGTAATGGCATCAGCGATGACCTTCAAGCTATGGCGGATATAAGGGTAAAAATTCCTATGCCTGGTGGGGCAGAATCTTTAAATGTATCAGTGGCTGCTTCAGTAATGCTCTATGAAGTATTAAGGCAAAATTTAAAATTAAGTTGAAATTATTAAAAACAATAGTTATAATAATGGGAAAGCACAATTTTTACAAATACATAATTTATACTTTGATGGAGAGAGTAGCTATATGAAAACCAGCAGGGAGAAAAGGCCATGACTGAAAGCCTTTTTTGGGAATAATATAGTGAAGTTCACTCCGGAGTTCCAAATGTGAAAATTGATTTTAATCAATCTTAGCATTTGGCGGCTAAAACCGATAACTTTAACTAAGAGAACAGTATGTAATATATACTGTTAATTAGGGTGGTACCGCGGAACTTCCGTCCCTTTTTTTGGGGCGGTTTTTATTTTGCTTATAAATAATGAAAGGGGAAGTAAAATGAAGGAAAAATTAGAAGCTATTAAGACTGCAGCCTTATCGGAAATTGAAAGGTCAACTAATAGCTGTGATTTAGAAGCTGTTCGTGTAAAGTATCTTGGTAAAAAAGGAGAACTAACTCTAATTTTAAGAGGAATGGGAGCTTTAAGTCCAGAGGAAAGACCTATAGTAGGTAAGGTTGCCAATGAAGTTAGAGTTGCTATTGAAGATGCGCTAAAGGATTCTATTACAGCAGTAAAGAGAAAAGAAAGAGAAGAAAAGTTAAAAAATGATGTAATAGATATATCTATACCTGGTAAGAGAAATCTTATAGGTAAGAGACATCCTTTAGATGCAACCTTAGAAAGAATGAAGGAAATTTTTATTTCTATGGGCTTTACCATTGAAGATGGACCAGAAGTAGAGCTTGATTATTATAATTTCGAGGCATTAAATATACCTAAAAATCATCCTGCTAGAAGCGAACAGGATACCTTCTATATAAATGATAATGTAGTATTAAGAACTCAAACCTCACCAGTACAGGTTAGAGTTATGGAAAACACTAAACCACCTATTAAAATGATATCTCCAGGTAAGGTTTATAGATCCGATGCTGTAGATGCAACTCATTCGCCTATTTTCTATCAGATGGAAGGACTAGTAGTAGATAAAGGTATAACCTTTGCTGATTTAAAAGGAACACTTGATACATTCGTAAAGAAAATGTTCGGTGAAAATATGAAAACAAAGTTTAGACCTCATCACTTCCCATTTACTGAACCTTCAGCAGAGATGGATGCCACCTGCTTTGTATGTAATGGTGAAGGCTGTAAGGTTTGTAAAGGCAGTGGATGGATAGAACTATGGGGTTGCGGTATGGTACATCCTGAAGTATTGAGAAAGGGTGGTATAGATCCTGAAATCTATAGCGGTTTTGCCTTCGGTATGGGTGTAGATAGAATAGTTATGTTAAAGTACGCTTTAGATGATATAAGATTGTTGTATGAAAGTGACATGAGATTTTTGAATCAGTTCTAATTAATATTCATATGGAGGTGTTGAAGTAATGAAAGTACCAGTGAAATGGTTGAAGGATTATGTAGATATTAATATAGATGCAAAAGAATTAGCGGATGCCTTAACAATGACAGGCTCAAAGGTTGAAGAAGTTATAACTACTGGTGATGAAATTCAAAATGTAGTAACTGGAAAGATTATAAAAATTGAGCCACATCCTGATGCAGAAAAATTAGTTGTGTGTCAGTTAGATATTGGAAAGGATGAGCTTCTTCAAATAGTAACTGGAGCTAATAACATGAAGGAAAATGATATAGTTCCTGTGGCTCTACATGGTTCTTCCTTGCCAGGAGGGGTAAAAATTAAAAAAGGAAAGCTTAGAGGAGTTGTTTCAAATGGTATGATGTGCTCTGAGGAGGAATTGGGTATTGCTGGTGATGAGCCAGTTCATGGCTTAATGATATTACCGGAGGATACTCCTATAGGAGTAGACATAAAGACTGTATTAGGATTAGACAATCCTATTTTAGATTTTGAAATAACCTCTAATAGACCAGATTGCTTAAGTATGGTGGGTATGGCTAGAGAAACAGCTGCAACCTTAGGAACAAAATATAGGATGCCAGAAACTAGCTTCTCTGTATGTAAGGATAAGCATGTGTCTGATTATGTTCAAGTAGAAGTTAAGGATGAATTATGTAGAAGATTTATGGCTAGGGCAATAGTTGATGTTAAAATAGAGCCTTCACCACAATGGATGCAGGAAAGACTTATGGATGCAGGTGTAAGACCTATAAATAACATCGTTGACATAACAAACTTTGTTATGTTAGAGCTAGGCCAGCCAATGCACGCCTATGATAGAAGAGAAATAACTTCTGGTAAAATTGTGGTAGAAAGGGCTAGCCAAGGGGAAAAGTTCACTACCTTAGATGAGATTGAAAGAGAACTTAACAGTGATGTTCTATGCATAAAGGATGATAAGAAAATTATTGGTATTGCTGGTTTGATGGGTGGATTGGACTCAGAAATTAAAGATGATACAACAGAAGTTATCTTTGAATGTGCTAATTTTGATGGAACTAATATAAGAGTATCAGCCCAAAAGCTAGGCCTAAGAACAGAGGCATCCTCAAGATTTGAAAAGGATCTTGATCCTAATTTGACTCAGATAGCCATAGATAGAGCTTGCTATTTAGTAGAAAAGTTAAATGCGGGAAAGGTAGTAGAAGGAACTATAGATGTTTACGAAAAGCCAGTTAAGGAGAAGAAGCTAACTGTTGATAGCCTCTGGGTAAATAGATTTTTAGGAACAGATATGCCTGCAGAGGAAATGAAGCAGTATTTAGATAGCCTAGAGTTATATACTACTATTAATGGAACCTTGTTAGAAATAACAGTACCAACCTTTAGAACAGATATTAATATTAAAGAGGATATAGCAGAGGAAATTGTTAGAATATACGGTTATGACAAACTACCTTCTACAATAATTAGCTCAGTTTCTGAAAAAGGTGGAAAAACAGAAAAGCAGCATATGGACGATATGGTATTAAATACAATGCTTGCATCAGGCTTAAGTCAATCTATTAGCTATGCTTTCATTAGTCCTAAAGCCTTTGATAAGATAAATTTACCTGAGGATAGTGAGTTGAGAAATACTGTAAAGATAAAAAATCCATTAGGAGAAGACTATAGTGTTATGAGAACAACTACTATACCTTCTATAATGGAAAGTCTAGGACGTAACTATGCTAGAAATAATGAAGTAGCTAGACTGTTTGAAATAGGCAGAGTATATATTCCTTTAAAGGATGATAGCTTATTACCAGAGGAAAGAAATATATTAACAGCTGGAATGTACGGTGAATGTGATTATTTCGATCTTAAAGGTGTTGTAGAAAATCTATTAGAGGTTTTAGGGGTAGAGAAATACACTTTTGTTAGAGAGAGCGACAATCCCGTTTTCCATCCTGGAAAAACTGCTGCTCTAATAATTAAAAATGAAAAGCTTGGTGTTTTAGGTGAGGTTCATCCAGATGTATCTGATAAATTTGGCTTGGATATTCCTGCTTATGTAGCAGAATTAAATTTAGATAAGCTATATGCTTGTGCTAATATGGATAAGAAATATAAGCCTCTACCAAAATATCCTGCAGTTACTAGAGATATAGCCCTTCTTGTAGATGATAGTATCCTTGTACAAGAAATACAGGATATTATTATTAAGCAGGGTGGTTCAATGGTTGAAGCTGTTAAGCTTTTTGACATCTATAAGGGTGAACAGATTCCGGAAGGTAAAAAGTCTATAGCTTATGCCATTGTATATAGAGGGGAAAACAAAACTCTTACAGACGATGAAGTAAATAAGGTTCATAGCAAAATATTAAAGACTTTAGAATTTAAGCTAGGAGCACAACTTAGATAAGTAATATTAAGAAAATGCATAATTTCGCAAGAAAATGAAGAAATTATGCATTTTCTTCTTTTATTTAAAAAAGAATATATGTTAGAATATATATAAGGATTTTAACAAAAGTATCTAAGAAGGTGTTTGCATGAATATTGTAACCGTAACTATTAATGATGTAGACTACAATTTAAAGGGCGAAGAGAATGACGAGTATTTAAGAAAAGTAGCGGATTATGTTGATAAGAAAATGAAAGCTATAATCCAAAGCAATCCAAGACTTAGTGGAACAGCTGCTGCAGTCCTTACAGCAATTAATGTAGTGGACGACCTATTTAAGTGCGAAGCATCTTATAAAGGATTAAATGAAGATATAGAAGTCTATAAAGTCAAGGATAAGGAGTATGAAGAGCAGATTGCGGCGCTTAAAGAATTAGTGGCTAAGGTACAGGGAGAAAACCAAGAACTTTTACAAATGGTTAATGACAATAAAGTAGAGGAGAACTTAAAAGCTAAGGAAGCAGAACTTACAAGTTTAAAACAGGAAGTTGAAAAGCTCAAAGAGGAATTGGCAAAAAATAAAAGTGATTTTGAGGCTTATAAAGCAGAAAATAAGGAGCTTAAATTTCAGCTTCAAACTGCTAGGTATAAGATTATTGACCTCCAAAATAAGCTTGTAGAAAATCAAATAAATCTTGTAAAAGTTAAGAAAATGAATAATCCGCTAATAAACAATGAGAAAGGTAAAAAATAATTAATGGATTGCATTTTGAAAGGTTAGCAAAAGACTAGTTTTCATTAGAAAGGGATGCTTAAGAGAGGCGATATTTATAATTTATAAATGTCGCCTCTGTTTTTTTATTTTAACCGAGCAATCTTCTGAATATGCTTCTATTAAGCTTTTGCTCTAATTGCTCTATTTGCTGATCCTTTAAATTATTTTCCTGATATAAGGAATTTATAAGTAGGTTAAGTCTTTCTATGGTTGAATCCTTATCCATAAGAGCAGCAGCTGCTTCTTTATTACCATTAACCTCATCACTTTGTCCAGTTTGAAGCTCAACCCTTTCTAAGCTATTTTTCTTGAACTCTTCAAATTCTTCCTTAAGCAGTTGATACTGCTGTTGTAAGTTACTTAAATCTGCACTTTTTTCTTGTAAAATAGCATTTAACTCCCCAAGCTTTTTAGATAATTCATTATTAAGATGATAATATTCCATGAGCTTTTTATCTTTTTCCATTATTATGAGTTGTAGTTGACGAATATACTCTTCCTTATTAGAAATAGCTTCAGCCCCTTGACCCTTAGTTATAAAAGGAATCAAGGTGTTTTCTTTCTCTTGAATTTCTTCTTTGTTCGAAGTCTTTTCAAGATTGATTACAGGATATGGTGGACTGTCAACGATGACTGGACAAAATGTATTTTTGAAATTTGGCTCAGAGCTATGGTTACTAATACATATGCTATTGCATAAATATGGACTCTTTTTCATTAGAACATTTTTTGAACACCAGTTGATGAAAGCAGAATCGGTCTTTCTGTAAACTATATTATCTCCTTCCGTCCAGATTATATAAGTATAATTATTTTTCACCACTATAGCTGGATGTAAGGCATTGATGGTAGCCTCTGATAGAGGAATATCCTTTGACCATTTTGAAGAGTTGCTATTTAAATCTCTATATCTAACCAAGGTATAGATATTTCTATTTAATGAAGCATTATAGCAAATAAAAGCTATATTTTTATCGTTTATTAAAAAGGAGGTATTATGAGAAATGGGTAGCTTAATATCGTCATCTAGGTCACCCCACATATAAAAATCCAAGTTAAACTTTTTAATACCATAACTTTGCTTACTGTCCTTTGAGTAGAATAAGTATATATAATTTTTTGAATAATCTATCATATAGGGATAAGGGAACTTGTCAGCTTTTACATCTACTACTTTTTTAGTTGTCCAACAATTATTATGATAATAGCTATGATAAATAGAAGGGGAGAGGCTACTTTTATTGTTTAGCATGTAAAAAATATGTACGTCATCTTTAATGCTTTTAACTGTAAGAAACTTAACCTTATTGGATTTTAGATTAACTTGGGCTAGCTTTTTTTGATATTTATTTGAAGGATGAATTCTATAAAACAACTCACCGCTATCTTTAAGGATAATTAAATGGATTCTATCCTCCTTATCCATGTCTACGCTATAATCTGCAATATTCTTTTCTACCGGTGATATACTGCTCAATCCTTTGTCGCTGAAGGTTTGCAACATTAAGGTGTTGTTTTCAGACAAGTAAAATTTGTGGTAGTAATTAGTGGAGTCTCTCAATAGGAAGCTATAATTATTATTAAAAATCATATTATCCCTCCAAAACTTTAATATTATGTAGGTATTAGCGCATATGAATATATAGTGTAGACATATGTCTATACCCCATCTAATATCAGTATATTAATCATGGATAGTTTTATATGATTAATTAATTTTATATGGAGGTGTTTCTGCTATAATTCACAACTTTCCCACAAATGTAGGGTTCAAAATTAGAAGCAAATTAATAAATCGGAGGGAAAAAGATGGCGGTAATAAATTCAAGCAAAATTACGCGGTATTATGTTACTAACAAAAATAGTAATACCCTATCTGTAATTGATGGAAATAGCAACAATGTCATTCAAACCTATGAAGTTGGAGAAGGTCCCAAAGAAGTTTTAGCAACAGAGGATGAGGTAGTTTATGTAGCAAGTCCTGATAGTGATACAGTAACCATTATATATAAAGAAGGAGACAAAAAGATCTTAAATATTCCTAACGAAGGATATATTGCAGTGGACTCTGTGATGGGAAGATTATATACTTCTAAGGAAGGTATGCTTCGGGTTTATGATGTGAAAAGTGGAAGTCTCGTAATATCTATAGATGGGTTAATAAAACCTGGGCATATGACTTTGAATCATGGCGGAAATAAGCTATTCATTGCAGATGATAATATCGTGAGAATATATAACACAATTACTTTAGAATATATTAATACCATTAGCGTTCCAGAAAGGATTAACTATATAGCAATTTCTAAAGATGATACTAGAGCTTTTATAGCCTATGGTAGCATAGGGAATATGGCTGGTGTAACCATTTATGATTTAGTAAACAACAAAACTTTAACTAATATTACTGGTAGTGAATTAACAGCACCAGTTGCAATAGCACAAAAAAATAACATATTATATGTAGTTAATAAAAAAGAACAGGGTACTGTGATTTGCATAGATGCAACTACCTTCAATATTCTTACTAAGGTTATACCTGTTGGCGATAATCCTACCAGTATAACCCTTTCACCAGACAATGAAAAATTGTATGTAGTTAATTCCTATAGTGGAAACATAAATATAATAGATTTATTGTCAAATGAAGTTAATTCAATTAGCTTGGGAGAGGCCAACCAACCAGTGGATATAGCTTGTAGCTATGCGGAAAGGGCGGTGGCAGTGGATCGAGATACACCAGTTATTAAAGAATTTGATAAACCAGTAGAATCGGTTAGTATAATGGCAAAAAAGGTTTTTTCTAGCTGTCAGCAGAGAATTTGCTTTCCTGTAGTAAATATATCTTTAGAAAAAGATTTTGGGAAAGCAGTATTGGAGAAGGTAACCTTTGAAAATGGCAGCGTTGTTCCTGGTACTTTAAAAATTACACCTCTACCAGATAGGCCTAATTATTCGAGAATTCAGCTAGTGATAACTGTGCCCTTTAAAGCCTTTGTAAAATCAGACATTGGGAAAAGTGCTGTTATTAAGGGTGTTTTACCGAACATAGAAAAAGACATTGTTATGTATAAACCTCAAACCAGAGATGAGTTTAAGTTTGATACTGTCATTGAAACTAGATCAGAGGTTTTAAGTACACCTAGTATTACAGAAGATTCAATTAAAGTAGCTGTAGGTGTGTTTTTAGTAATAAAAATAATTGGAGAAGTGGAACTAATTATACCGGCCTATAAATACAATATTGAACCACCAGAGTGTGAAGTTTATCAAGAGCCTAAAGAAGAAGATATATGTGAGATTTTTTTAGATTTTAATCAAACACCTTTTCCAGATGACTTCTTTCCTTCAGAAATGTGATTGCTATGAAATATAGAAGATAAGTAAACTCTGCAAACCTGTAGTATAATGCATAATTTTGGAAGAATAATTCAAAGAAAACCTTTAAATAGGCTAATGAGAATAACCCATACTATACCCGCATAGGTATATTACAAGCCATAATGAATCAGGGGGATTAGTATGAGAGTTCTAATGTGCATAAGAAGTGATTATTTTAGAAACTTTGGAGGAGACTCAATGCAAATGTTAAAAAGCGTTGAGTATTTGAAAAAATTAGGGGTAGAAGCCCATATAAATGCAGGGGATATAACTGATTTTTCTTCTTATGATATTATACATTTATTTAACTTATCTAGCATGGGAGAGACCTATAAATATTATAAGATAGCTAAAAGTTATAAAAAGAACATAGTTCTATCTCCTTTATATTGGGATAGGACCTTATACTATAAATATATAAATAATACTGAAAAATTAAAGTTATGGGAACGTTGCAGTGCCTATAGGAAAGAGATAGTTCAAGGCTGTAAGGCAATCTATCCTAACAGTTATATGGAGGCAGAGCTTTTAAAGAAGCAAATTTATCATAGGGGTAACTATGTAGTAATCTACAATGGCGTAGAAGTAATAAGTGAGGAAACACCTTTGTATAGTCTAAAGGATCGCTACCATTTAGACAGATATGTCCTTTGCGTTGGAAGAATATGTGATATGAAGAATCAGCTTGCTTTAGCAAGAATATGTAATGAGCTTAATATACCCTTGGTACTTATAGGTAATATTGAGGATAAGGGGTATTTAGATTCTTGTCTGAAATTTAAAGGAACCTTGTACTTAGGCTTTGTAGATAGCTATAATATCTATAACGCATATCGATTTGCTAGTCTACATGTGCAGCCAAGCTTTATAGAAACAGCAGGTATGTCATCTTTAGAAGCTGCAGCCAGTGGTTGTAAAATCGTTTCTACGAATCAGAGCAGTGCATATGAATATTTTCAGGATGGAGCCTTATATTGCAACCCATATGATGAGGCCAGTATATACGATGCTGTAAAAAAGGGAATTAAGGCTAAAAAGGATAGCAAATTTAAAAATAAAATCAGAGAAAAATTCACTTGGGAGAAGTATACAAAAAATTTATATGAAAGCTATAAAACATTACTGTAGAAAAAGTGGCATTAGCCACTTTTTTGTTGTATAATACGTTTATTATTAAGGAAACATAGGGAAATTCATAAGTCTAAATGGAGAGATGAAAATGATAGATAGAAAAATAGAGCTCTTAGCTCCTACAGGTGATATGGAATGCTTATACGCTGCAGTGAATAATGGGGCAGATGCAGTATATTTAGGGGGAAGTAAGTTTTCTGCCCGGGCTTACGCTAAAAACTTTACTTTAGAAGATATAGCTGAAGCTATAGATTATTGTCATGGATATGGAGTAAAGGTTTATATTACTATAAATACACTTATTAAAGAAAAAGAATTATGGGAAGCCTTGGATTATGTAAAAGAGCTTTATAAAATTGGTGTGGATGGTGTGATAATTCAAGATATAGGTTTAGGAAATAAACTTTTAAATTCCTTTCCAGGCTTGGAGGTTCATGCATCAACACAAATGTCTGTACATAACAAATCTACAAGTCTTTTATTAAGGGAGCTTGGAATAAAAAGAATAGTGCTAGCTAGAGAGTTATCTCTAGAGGAGGTTAAGGAAATCTCCTCTGTAATAGAAACAGAGGTATTTATACATGGAGCTCTATGTGTATGTTATTCAGGTCAATGTCTTATGAGTAGTATGATAGGAGGTAGAAGCGGTAATAGGGGAAGGTGTGCACAGCCCTGTAGACTACCTTATGAAATTATAGATAAGGAAAGGGGAGAAAGAAAACAAGGCTATTTATTAAGTCCTAAAGATATTTGCACCATATCTAATATCAATGAAATTATCGATAACGGAGTTACTTCCTTTAAAATAGAGGGTCGTTTGAAAAAGCCGGAATATGTCGCTGGTGTGGTAGCCTCTTATAGGAAGGTTATAGATGAATACATACAAAATAAAAGGATAGTGGACAGTAGCAAAGAAGAAACAAAGCTTTTACAACTATTTAATAGGGAAGGATTTTCTAGAGGTTATTTTTGGGGCAATACTGGTAGAGATATGATGGCCTATAACTATCCTAAAAATACTGGGCTTTTGTTAGGAAAGGCTATAGATGGCAAATTGGTGGAGCTTTACAGTGATGTTCATAATGGAGATGGTATTAGAGTAGGGGATAATGGTACTACTGTAAGCAAAATAACTATTAAAGGTAGGGAGCTAACGTCTGCTAATAAAGGGGATAAGGTTCAGCTTTGGCCTACAATATATAAAAAAGGGGATCTTGTCTACAAGACTAATGATATAAAATTAAATGAAAAAATCAGAGAATCTTATAGGGAGAAGTATAATAGAAAAATACCTATAAGTATAGCTGTGGAGTTTTCCTTAGGTAAACCAATACTTATAAGTACTATATTTAAAGGCAAAGAATACTGCTATGAAGGGGCACTGGTAGAAAAGCCGCTAAAGAATCCCTTATCTAAGGATTTTATTGAAGATAAATTAAGAAAAACAGGAAATACACCTTTTGAAATTGAAAAGATAAGTTTTATTAAATATGAAGAAGGTTATATAAGTGTTGCTTCAATAAATGAAGCTAGAAGAAATCTCCTTAATATGCTTATTTCTCAACAGTCTGGGGAAGCTAAAGTAAAAGAGATTAATGAAGCTTATAATATTAGTTCTTGGAAAGGCTATAATAGTGGAAAAAAGCAGTTAGATATCCCTGAGCAGCTATATGTAGTTTCATCAAATGAGCAGCTAAAAGCTTTGGAGGAAGTAGGTGTAAGTTCCGTAGCAATAGATATTACAAGCCGTTATATTGATAGAAGAAAAGCATTGAACTGTAATATTCCTAATATATATTTAAAGTTACCTAATATTGCACGTGCTGAAGAACAGTCAATAATAAGGTATGTTGAAGAAAATATGTCAAGGATAAAAGGTATTATTACTGCAAATCTAGGATTAATAAATTATTTCTATGACAAAATACCTTGTATTGGAGATTATAAGCTTAATATATTTAACAGTGAAGGCCTTCATTTTATGAATAAATATTGTGCTTTATCTACCTTAAGCGTAGAATTAAATCGTAGCGAGATTAAAGATATAATAAAGGTTTTACCTAAGGATTTACCAGTTCAGGTTATGGTTTATGGAAAAATAGAGCTTATGGTAAGCGAATATTGTGCTGTAGGTAGTGTGTTGGGAGGTAGAAGCAAGGATAGTAATTGTAAGCTTAATTGCACTGGGGCATATACCCTAAAGGATAGAAAGGGTATGGAATTTGTAATTAGAAATGATATTTACTGCAGAAGTCATATTTACAATAGTTTACCTTTAGATTTGATAGACTATGTTAAAGATTTAAAGGATATAGGTGTAACTCATTTTAGGTATGATTTTATAGATGAAGGCTATGAAGAAACCTACAATATAGCTAAGGCAATTATGAATAATCAAAGCATAGGGTTAGCAAATTTCACTAGAGGTCACTACAAAAGGGGAGTAGAGTAATACAATTTTGGGAGTTGGTAAGTATGGAGGATAGATCACTAAGAGTACTGGAATTTAATAAAATAAAAGAATTGATAAAAGTATATACCCAAACCTCTGCAGCTAAGGAAATCATTGATGAACTGCAACCGTACAGTAATGTTTATGAGATTAGAGAAAGGCTCCAGGAAACTAGAGAGGCCTTAGAACTATTAGGGAAAAAAGGCTCCCCGCCCTTTGAAGGCATATATGATGTAAGAGATGCTATTAGTAGGGCAGAAAAAGGAGCAGATTTGAGCTCGGTCCAGTTATATAGGATTGGAGGCTTATTAAAAGTATCAAGAAGCTTTAAGGACTATGTAGCTCGTAAGGAAGATGAGGAAGCCTTTCCTGTATTAGAAGATTTATGCCAAGGCTTAGTTCCTATAAAAAGGTTGGAAGATGAAATTTTTAATTGTTTAATCGATGAAGAGGAAATCAGTGATAGGGCTAGTGAAGCCTTGTTTTCAATAAGAAGGGAACTAAGAAATAAAAATAGCTCTGTTAGAGATAGGGTAAATGACTTAGTTAGAAAGTATTCTAAGTATTTGCAGGAAAGTTTATATACTATCCGGGGAGATAGATTTGTTATACCAGTAAAGTCAGAACATAAGTCTGCTGTTCCAGGCATTGTACATGATCAAAGCTCCAGTGGAGCTACCTTATTTATTGAGCCTATGAGCCTAGTTGAACTTAATAATGAAATTCGGGAGCTTGTGCTAAAGGAAAAGGCTGAGATCCAGAGAATTTTAGCTGAGCTTTCTAGGAAGGTTTATAATAATATAACGGTTATTAAGAGCAACAGTCAAATTGTATGGGAGCTAGATTTTATTTTTTCAAAAGCAAAATATGCCAGTCAAATCAGGGGTATATGTCCTGTTATAAAGGAAGATGGAAGCTTTCACATAATTGAAGCAAGGCATCCCCTTATAGACCCAGAGCAGGTGGTACCAAGTACAATTTATTTAGGTGGAGATAAAACCTCCTTGATAATAACTGGACCTAATACAGGTGGAAAAACCGTTACCTTAAAAACTGTAGGACTTCTTCATATTATGGCAATGAGTGGACTTTTGATTCCTGCAAAGGAAGGATCCGCTATTAGCTACTTTGATAATATATTTGCGGATATTGGAGATGAGCAAAGTATAGAGCAAAGCTTATCAACCTTTTCCTCTCATATGAAGAACATAGTTTATATTATGGAAAAAGCTACGGATAAAAGCCTTGTATTGTTTGATGAATTAGGTGCAGGTACAGATCCTGTGGAGGGGGCTGCTTTAGCTGTAGCTATCCTAGAAAATCTAAGAGAAAGAGGCAGTAGGATACTAGCTACCACTCATTATAGTGAGCTAAAGGCATATGCCTTAAATACACCTCAGGTAGAAAATGCTTCAGTAGAGTTTGATGTAGAAACTTTAAAGCCTACGTATAGACTTCTTATTGGAGTACCTGGTAAATCTAATGCCTTTGAAATTTCAAAGAGATTAGGGTTAAATGAAAAAATAATTGAGGCTGCAAAAGATAATGTATCCAGCAATGCAATAATTTTTGAAGATTTGATTATGAATCTTCAAAAGAGAAGTATTGAAGCAGAAAATAATGCCAGAGAAGCAGCTTCTTTAAAAGCAGAAGCAGAAAAACTAAAAGAAAAATATGAAAAGAAGCTACATAGCTTAGAAAAGAATAAGGATAATATTCTCCATAATGCTCAAAGGGAAGCAAAATCCATAATAAAAGCCGCTAAAGAAGAGGCAGATGAAATTGCTAAAAATCTTCGAGAGCTAGAGAGAATGGGCTATGATAGTGACCTTAGAAGTAAGATTGATGCTCAGCGAAATAAGCTAAAGAATAAAATTGAAAGCATTGAAAGTAAAATCAGCGAAAAGGAAGAAGATAAGGGCAAAAAGCTAACTAAAGTGGTACCAGGTCAAGAGGTACTATTGGCAAAGTTAAATCAAAAGGTCATTGTTCAAACTATTCCTGATTCCAAGGGTGATTTACAAGTACAGGCTGGTATTATGAAAATAACTGTTAACATAGAGGATTTAAGGGAGCTTGAGGATAAACAATCACCACAAAAGAGGGTAAACTCTAAGAGGGAGCTTAACTTGAATTTAAAAAGGGTTCCTACATCTATAGACTTAAGGGGAATGGATGCTGAAGAGGCTATATTTAACGTAGACAAATATCTTGACGAAGCTTATATGGCTGGACTAAATGAAGTAACTATAATTCATGGAAAAGGAACAGGTATATTGAGGAAAGCCGTCAGTGACTTATTAAAAGGCCATCAACATGTAAAGAGTTTTAGGTTAGGTGAATACTCTGAAGGAGGAAGCGGAGCAACCATTGTTACCTTAAAGTAAAAAAGATGTTTTAGGACTGTTGCACAAGAAGTGAATTACTTGTAGTGCAACAGTCCTTTTTGCTATGAGGAATCTATTTTAATTAACCACCTTAATATTTTCGATACTAGTATCCTCGGTACCCTGAACAAATAAACCAGCAGCTTTTAATTCTTCTATATAGTCAATGATATCTTTAGTAATTACTTCCCCAGGACAAAGAATTGGTATTCCTGGAGGATAGACCATTAAAAATTCACCGCTTATCATTCCAGCACTATGCTTGAAGCTTATAGATATTTTATTTGAATTAAAGGCCTGTCGTGGAGTTAAGGAAGCCTTTGGAATGGCCGGTATATCTAAAAAATCTGGCTGTCTATTTTTTTGATTTATATATTTTGAACTTATTTCCTTTAGAGCTCCAATAAATTTATCTATCTTTTCTCTTGTGTCCCCAAAGGACCCAACTGCTAGGATATTATATAAATCCGATAATTCCACGAGAATGTCATACTTTTCAGCTAAGATATTGTCAAGTTGGTAACCTGTAATTCCTAAATCTCTGCAACTGATAGTGATTTTTGTAGGGTCTATTGCAAAAACCCCTGGTTCTCCTATAATTTCTTGACCAAAGCAATATAAGCCCTTGATTTTATTTACTTCTTCCCTAGCATAGTTGGCTAATTCTATTGCCTTGTCTAGAAGTTTTTTCCCCTTCAAGGCAATTTGTTTTCTAGCGCAATCTAAAGAGGCCATCAATATATAAGAAGGCGAAGTGGTTTGAATAATATTGAGAACCTGCTGAACTCTTCTTACATCAATCCTTTCTTTTCTTACATGGAGTAGAGAGCTTTGGGTTAGGGAGCCTATAATTTTATGGGTACTTTGAGCACACATATCTGCTCCTGCATCCATGGCTGAGACAGGTAGTTTTTCATTAAAGCCAAGATGAGGTCCGTGGGCTTCATCTACTATTAAGGGCTTATTATAGCTGTGAACTATATCAGTGATTTTCTTTATATCTGTTGCCACTCCATAGTAGGTTGGATTAATGATTAACACAGCTTTAGCATCAGGATGCTTTGCTAAAGTTTCTGCTACCGTCTCTGGAGTAACTCCTTGAGCTATACCTAAGCGTTTATTGAATTCTGGTTTCATATAGATTGGAACAGCACCAGACATAATTATACCTGTGGTAACGGATTTATGAACATTTCTTGGAATTATAATCTTATCACCTTCACCTACTACAGACAATATCATTGCCTGCACTGCAGCAGTAGTTCCTTGGATGGAAAAAAAACATGCATCTGAACCATAAGCATCGGCGGCTAAATCTTGGGCTTCTTTGATTACACCTTTAGGATCATGTAAGCTGTCCACAAGCTTTAGCAAGGTTACATCTATTTTAAATACATTATCACCTAAAAAATCTTTAAATTCCTTTTCTATACCTACACCATTTTTGTGTCCTGGTACATGAAAAGGAATTACTCCTTTATTTGCATATTTTAATAGGGCGCTAAATAGGGGCGTTTTATTCTGATCTAACTTATACACTTTAATCCAACACCTTCTTTACCTTAAGATCATAAGTTTTAGAAATATCCATAGAAACACTATATTATATGAGGTACCAATCCTGTTGGGTATATAGAAAATATTAATTATCATAGAAAAAATGTATATTAATAGGAATATTAATCGAACTACTGGGAAGAATGATATAGGAGGAGGTAAGATTTATGGGTGTTTTAAATTGTGAAGTTAGATCAAAGAATTGTACGCATGCAGCGAGTAAGGTAAGAAGAAAAGGAAAAATCCCAGGAGTTCTATATGGTGAAAAAATCAACAATATGCTATTTGAAATTTCTGAATTAGAGCTAAATAGAGAAATTTTAAAAGAAGGTGAGACTGGTGTTAAGAGTATCAATATTAACGGTACAACTCACCAAGCTATAATAAAAGAAATTCAAAAGGATCCAGTAACTCACAAAATAATACATATTGATTTGGAGAATGTACACGAGGACAAATTAGTTCAAGCTGAGATACCAATAAACTTTATAAATGAAGAAAAAGTATCTCAGAAGGGATGCATACTTCAAAAAGAAAAGTCAACTGTAAAGGTACAAGGGAGGGTTAAGGATTTACCCAAATATATAAATGTGGACCTTAAAAATTTGAAATATGGTGAATCCTATAGATTAAGTAATTTGGAAATAGCTAGTGATATTACCTTTATGGAGAACATTAATACAGTTATAGCAACGGTAACAGGTGCCAATACCAATGTGCCGGTATCAGAGGAAGAAATTTCAGATACACCTGAAGAAATAGTAGAGAATAAATAAGATAAAGGAGGCTGTTGTACAACTAACTAATTTTAATGGTTGTATAGCAGCTTTTGTTAGTTTAATAGCTTTTATAAGTATACCCTCCTTAAATCGTGTAACATTTTTATGCAAGGAATGTTATTGATAATAGAAAACGTATACTTAAATAAAATTAGTAAATTACTTAAATAAAACTTTTGTTTTGATAAATTTATAGTATAATATAGTATTAGAATGTACTAGGAGGGATACAATGCATTTTAAAGAGAAATTTGATCAGTGGGTTAACTCCCAATTTATCGATGAAAAGACTAAGGGGGAATTGTTAGCGATCAAAGATGAGAAGGAAATAGAGGATAGATTTTATAAAGATCTAGAGTTTGGTACTGGAGGCCTTAGAGGAGTTATTGGTGCTGGCTCTAATAGAATGAATATTTATACAGTGGGTAAGGCTACACAAGGTTTTGCTGACTATCTAAGAAGCAAGTATGGAAAGGAAGCTTCTGTAGTAATTGCTCATGATTCAAGAAATATGTCTAAGGAATTTGCAGAAACTGCAGCCGCAATCCTAAGTGCAAATGAAATAAAGGTATATCTTTTTGAAAGCTTAAGACCAACACCAATGCTATCCTTCGCAGTAAGAGAAAAGGGATGCAAAGGTGGTATAGTAATAACTGCCTCCCATAATCCAAAGCAATACAATGGATACAAGGTGTATGGGGAAGATGGAGGCCAAGTTACTGATAAAGCGGCAAAGGAGATATTGTCTTACATAGAAAAAATCGATAGCTTTGATAAAATAAAAAAGGAAGATTTACAGGAAGCTGTTAATAGTTCAAAGGTTGAAATCATTGGTGAAGATGTTGATAAGGTATACTATAGCAAGGTTAAAGGTCTAACTATTAGAAAAGAGCTAGTTAATGAAATGGCTAAAGACCTAAAAATAATTTACACTCCAATTCATGGTAGTGGAAATATACCTGTAAGAAGAGTTTTAAAGGAGCTTGGCTATACAGGTGTTCATGTAGTAAAGGAACAAGAAATGCCTGATGGTAATTTCCCAACTGCTCCATATCCTAATCCAGAGGATCCAAAGGTGTTTACAATTGCTTTGGACATGGCTAAGGAAATACAGCCAGATATAATTTTTGGTACAGATCCTGACTGTGATAGAATTGGAGTAGTAGTAAAAACTAGCAGTGGTGATTACAAGGTTCTTACAGGAAATCAAACAGGCGTATTATTAACTCACTATATTTTATCCTCATTGAAGGAGTTAAATAAACTACCAGATAATGGTGTAGTAATAAAGACTATAGTTACTACAGAAATGGTAAGAAATATAGCAGCGGATTACGGCATCAAGCTATTAGATGTATTAACTGGATTTAAATATATTGGTGAGAAAATTAAAGAATATGAAACAACTAAAGAATCAACTTTCCTATTTGGTTTTGAAGAAAGCTATGGCTATTTGTCAGGAGATTTTGTAAGAGATAAGGATGCAGTTATAGCTTCTATGTTAATTTGTGAAATGACTTTATATTATAAGTCAAAGGGAATGTCCTTATATGAAGCTTTACTTGATTTATATAGTAAATATGGCTATTATAAAGAGGACTTAGTTTCTTTAGAACTACAAGGAAAAGAAGGGCAAGAAAAAATTGCCAGAGCTTTAGACTATCTCAGAAATTCCATGGGTAAAGAAATAAATGGTGTAAAGATTAATACTAAATTTGATTACAAGCTAAGCAAAGAAACAGATTTCTGTAGCAATACTGAAAGGGAAATTTCCCTTCCAACCTCAAATGTGTTGAAGTTTGTGTTAAGTGATGGTTCTTGGTTTGTAGTAAGACCATCAGGTACAGAACCAAAAATGAAGGTATATTTATCAGTGGTGGGAAATTCCTTAGAGGATGCAGATAATAAGATTGAGGAATTTAAAGCTGCTGTAATGGCCTTGATAGAAAAAGCTTGTAGTATATAAAAATATAAGTGGAAATTGTAAAGTTTTATCCATTTAGCTTTACAATTTCCTTATTATAATTTATTATATTTAAGGATACTCTAAAAAATGTACTATAGTGGAGGAATATGTTAAACAGAAGCTTATTATCATCGAAACTATCTAATTTCATATTTTTAGATATTAATAAGAACACTTTACAAAGAATTTTCAATGTTTCATTAGAGGATAATGTATATTTGCCAATCAGGGCAAATATGATAATTGATGAGATAAAGTTGAATAATAATTTAGACGAAATTCCAGTAAAATATTTTGTAGAGGGAATGTATTATGTAATTGGCTGTGACGAGGAATTTAGATATGTTACGGCATATAAAGAAATTATAAATGCAAATGAATGGTGTCCCTTAACGGTAAAAGCAATAATCGCAGAATATGTTAAAAAAGAAGAGTATTTAGAAAGTTATGTATTGCTTAGAGGCCTATTTGCCACAAACTTAGAGGGCGATATTTATAATAAGATGATGTGGGCTTTTAACAATGCATTGAAGAAAAATAAAAGCTATATAGACGAATATAAGGATCTCATAGACCTTGGTAAAGATATGAAGTTTCCTATGGCTTTTTTTTATGAAAGCCTACTCTATAATGAAGAAGGAAAATATGGAGATGCTTTAAATAGTTTAAATCTTTATTATAGTTATGGTGGTAGTGCAGAAACAGAAATAGCTGAGTATAATGAAAAATTAAAGCTTTTAGCAGATTTTGAAAAAGGTAAAGAAAATATTCATACAAATCCTGAGCAAGCATTAAAACTGCTCTTGCCCTTATTGGATGAAATGGAAAAAGATGCTTTGCTATATTACTATATAGCAGTGGCATATAGAAACATAGGAATTTACCAAAAGGCTATATATTATTTAAACGAAGCTATATCAATAGATAAGGATATTATAGAGCTTTATAATGAACTAGGTTTAAATTTTGCCTGTTTAGGTGATTATAATACTGCAATAACTTATTTTAGAAAGGTTTTTGAAGTTACCCGTTCAGTAGAGGTGTGTTCAAATTTAATTATGTGTTATATCAATATTGGTGATACAAAACAAGCAAAACTACATTTGGAAATTGCAAAGAAAATAGATGAAGATGATGAGATATTAAAAGATATTGAAAGGTTGTTAGAAGGGGGGAGTGGTAACAATGGAAATTAAGGAATATATAAATATTTTAAAGAAACGATTCATGCTAATCTTTATTGTTACAATCTTATGTACTTTTGTAAGCGCAATATTTAGTTATTTAATTGTTGATCCTAAATATAAGGCAGATATTTCTGTTATTATCGGTAAAAAAGAGGATGGGCAAAGTACTTCCTATAATTACAATGATATAATGATGTATCAGAAATTGGTGAAAACCTATAGTACCATTGCTACTTCAAGAACTGTTATAGAGGATGTTAAAAGCAAACAGAATCTAGATTATACTGTCGAACAAATAAAGTCAATGATATCAGCAACTCCCCAAGGTGATAGCCAGCTATTAACCTTAACTGTTGAATCAGAAAGTCCTGAAACGTCAGCCCGTATTGCAAATCAGTTGGCTTATTCATTAAAGGCAATTAGTAAGGATATATTAAACGAAGATAGTGTACACATCTTAGATGAGGCTTTAATACCTACTGCGCCGTCTAGTCCAAGACCTATGTTAAATATGCTTATAGCATTTTTTATAGGGCTTATGGTTTCAGTTGGAATAGTTTTCTTACTTGAATACTTAGATAATACAGTAAAAACCCAAGAGGATGTGGAAAAACTAATAGGAATACCTGTAATAGGAATAATTCCAATGGTAGAGGGAGAAAAATAGAGGTGAGCATATGCTAAAAAATTTGGTAGCTTTTAAGAATCCTAAGTCTAGGGCGGCAGAAGCTTTTAGAACATTAAGAACTAATATACAGTTTTCAGGTTTAGATGAGTCATTGAATAGTATTGTAGTAACATCATCAGGACCTAGTGAGGGCAAAAGTACTGTTCTGATTAACTTGGCAATTACCATAGCTCAAAGTGGTAAAAATGTATTAGTAGTAGATTGTGATTTAAGAAGACCTACAGTCCACAAAAAGCTAGGCTTGCCAAATTCAGAAGGATTAACCAACATATTAATACAAGAAAAGAAAGATTACAATGATATAGTGTTAACTACTAAAATACCTAATTTAAGTGCAATAACCAGTGGTCCAACACCACCAAATCCTGCTGAGCTATTAGGTACAAAAAGAATGAAAAATTTAGTAAATCAGTTGATTAACTCATATGATATGGTACTAATTGACGCTCCACCTGTTATTGCCGTAACAGATGCTCAAATTTTAGCTACCATTGCCGATGGTACTTTGATAGTTACTAGCTATGGGGCTACAGAAAAGTTTGGTTTGGTAAAGACAAAGGAGTTATTAGATAAGGTTGGAGCTAAAATTTTAGGAGTTGTAATAAATAAGGTTCCTGAAAAATCAGAACATTATTATTATGGCAAGTATTATAACAGTTATTATAAGCAAGAGAAATAGAACTAGGGATGTGATGTTGTGATAGATTTTCATTGTCATATATTACCTGGAGTTGATGATGGTTCTGTTGATATTGAAATGACTAAAGATATGATTGAAAATTCTTTAATTCAAGGTGTGGAGTATGTATGTGCTACTCCACATTTTATTACAGAAGAATCGGAACTAACTCTGGATGAATACAAAGAAAAAATTAAGCTTGTGAAGGATAGTGTTGAAAATATAGAAATAATTCCAGGCTTAGAGATATATATTGATCCTGAATTACCAAGATTGTATAAAGAACATAAAATTTGGGGATATAATTATAAAAAGTATTTACTAATTGAATTACCAATGATGGAGTTTCCAATATACACTGAAAAGGTTTTTTATGATTTAAGATTGATGGGAGCTACACCAGTTTTAGCTCATCCAGAGCGTAATTTACGTATTATGAAAAACCCAGAGCTACTTGAAAGTTTGGTAGAACAAGGTAATTTAGCACAGCTGAATGCAGGAAGTTTATCTGGACAGTATGGTACGGATATAAAGAAGTTTGCTGAAAAGCTTGTAGCTAAGAATCTTATTCATATAATAGGAAGTGATGGGCACAATAACAAGAGAAGAAATACAAATATTAAAGAAGGGCTAGCTAAAATAAAAGCTCTTAATCCTGAACTTTTCAATTGGATTAAGGATAACGAGAAGAAAATACTCCAAGGTGAAGAAGTTGAAGTTCTGGATATAGTAACTGATAAAAAGAAAAAAAGCTTTTTTAGTTTTTTTCTTAGGAAATAATAAGTTTATATAAGGAGGTAAGTTCCGTGAAGGTAAGAAAGGCAGTTATTCCAGCGGCAGGATTAGGCACAAGATTTTTACCTGCTACAAAGGCTCAACCTAAAGAAATGCTACCAATTGTTGATAAGCCAACTATTCAATATATTATAGAAGAAGCTGTGGCTTCCGGTATTGAAGAGATATTGGTTATAACAGGAAGAAACAAGAGAGCTATAGAAGATCACTTTGATAAATCTGTAGAATTAGAAAAGGAATTAGAAAACAGCGGAAAAGAAGAGCTGCTTCAAATGGCACAAGAAATATCAAATATGGCCAATATATATTATATTAGACAAAAGGAACCAAAGGGGCTTGGACATGCTATAAGCTGCGCAAGAACTTTTGTTGGAAGGGAACCTTTTGCAGTTATGCTTGGTGATGATGTGGTTGATAGTGAGGTACCATGTTTAAAACAGCTTATTGAATGCTATAATGAATATAAAACAAGTATATTGGGAGTGCAGCCTGTTTTGGAAGAGGATGTTTCAAAATACGGTATTATTAAAGGAATGCACATAGAAGATAGGGTATATAAGGTTAAGGATTTAGTTGAAAAACCTAAAGTAGAAGAAGCACCTTCAAATATTGCTATTTTAGGAAGATACATAATTACTCCTCAAATATTTGACATTTTAAGCGAAACTAAACCAGGTAAAGGTGGAGAAATTCAATTAACAGATGCTTTGAGAACCTTGATACAGCACGAAGCTATGTATGCTTATAGTTTCGAGGGACGAAGATATGACGTAGGTGATAAATTAGGGTTCCTACAAGCAAGTGTTGAGTTTGCTTTGAAGAGAGAGGACTTGAAGTATCCATTTATGAAGTATTTGCTGGAATTAAAGAATGATAATAGATTTAGAGAATTATATGAAGAAATTAATTCAATACAGTAATGGCATAAAAAATAAACCGGATTAAAACTGGTTTATTTTTTATGTTAATTAGATTAATTATGATATATAATTAAAAAGGATAAAAAAAAGGGGTACGGTTAACAATGAAAAAATTAAAGAAAAGAACAAAAGTAATCTTAATAGTCCTGTTATCGCTAATATCCGTTGTAGCTATTGCTGCAGGAGGAATTTATT
>Ga0209537_1000974_pt1 | contig 33594 bp, 31 predicted proteins | sample BioPla4DNA1_FD_187698 | JGI IMG/M metagenome (GOLD analysis project Ga0209537, IMG submission 187698) | Biogas fermentation microbial communities from Germany - Plant 4 DNA1 (SPAdes) (version 2) | ecosystem: Engineered > Bioreactor > Anaerobic > Digestate | place: Bielefeld, North...
TAGCTTTCATAGTTTACCTCCTAGCGCAAAATTTAGTAGTAGAATTATTATTCAACTAAAAGGGAAATTTTATACATCTTAGTAAGTATCGGTTAATGTGAATTCATTAAGAAAAAAGAGTGATAACTCACTCTTTTTACATAAATATCTTAACCTTGGCAGTCTCTCTTATTTCCTGTAGCTTATCATAGTATTTTATTTCTTTTAAATAGTTGATGATATCCTCTTTAAGGGACTCAAAGGTATCCTTTTTATCTACTAAACGAATTATATGATAGCCCACTTCAGTTTTTACTAGTTCACTTGTCTCTCCAGGATTTAAAGCAAAGGCTGCTTCCTCAAACTCTGCAATCATACTTCCCTTACCAAAATAGCCTAAATCTCCTCCAAATAAACCTGAAGTTTTGTCAGCTGATAATTCTTCAGCCAGTTTTGCAAAGTCTTCACCTTGGTTTAATCTTTCCAAAACTTCTTTACCTTCTTCTTCTGTCTTTACCAAAATATGGCTTGCCCTAATAACTATTAAATCTTCTTTATTCTCTTCAAAATATTCCTCTGCTTCTTCTTCAGTCACAGTAGTATTTTGAATGAAATGTTCTCTATGTTTATTAATAAGTAGGTCTTTTCTTATACTTTCTTCTAAAAATTCCTTAGTTATTTGGCTGCTTTCTAGGGATTCATTGAAGACTTCTTCTCCCCCCATCATTGTAATGTACTGATTCATAACCAATTGAAACTCTTCATCAGTAACCTCTATATTGGCTTTACTTGCTTCATTTGAAATTAATCTTTCCATTATTAGCATTTCTAGTATATCTTCTTTTAGCTCTTCTTCTCTAGTTTTTCCTGTTTCTTCGTTTACTTGCTCTAAAACTCCTTCACCTAATTGTTGCTCACTAATACTTCTATAGACTTCAAATTTAGTATTAAACTCTTCCTCTGTAATACCTTCTCCCTCTACTGTAGCAACTAAGCCTTCTTCTTGTTTACTACATCCAACTATGGTTATTGTAAGTGCTAAGATTACAAAAATACCAAAAAATTTCTTATAATTTAATTTAAGCAATTATAACATCCTCTCTTTATCTATTTAGTAAATCCCTATCTATTATATATTATTTTTTCCATGATTAAAACTATTAATTTTTTCTATTAGAGATTTTAATTCTTCTAATATGTTTTCCTTCCACCTAAGTTTGAAGGCAGGTTTTTTAGATAAATCAAAAGCTAATTTCTTCCCATATTCCCTAGACAAGAATTCTAAAAGCTCCAGGGATATAGCCTCTAAGGACTTAAACTCTAGCACAACTTCCTTTCCCGATTGGTGAATATCCTTTATATTGTTTCTACTGGCTAAATACCTAATATAGGAAATGTCCATTAGGTTATTAACTTCATTAGGAATGTCCCCAAACCTATCGATAAGTTCATCTATTAGATCCCTATATTCATCTATGCTAGAAATGGAAGCAATCTTTTTATATACTTCAATCTTTTGCTCTTCATCTTCTATATATCTATGGCTAATATAACCATCTACTTTAATATCTATTGTAGTATCAATTTCTTCTTCCACCTTTTCGCCCTTTAATCTCTTAATAGCTTCATGTAAATACTTAACATATAAGTCATAACCTATGGCCTCAATATGGCCATGCTGTTCTGTTCCTAAGAGGTTTCCTGCACCCCTTATTTCTAAGTCCCTCATGGCTATCTTAAAGCCAGAGCCAAATTCTGTAAATTCCTTTATGGCCCTTAACCTTTTTTCAGCTACTTCCGACAATACCTTATTTTTCTCATATATAAAATATCCATAGGCCACTCTATTAGACCTGCCTACTCTACCCCTAAGCTGATATAGCTGAGATAAGCCCATCTTATCAGCATCATAGATAATTATAGTATTTACATTAGGTATATCTAATCCAGTTTCTATAATAGTAGTACAAACTAGTACATCTATTTCCTTCTCTAAAAAGCTTAACATTACCTTTTCCAATTCTCTTTCACTCATTTGACCATGACCTATGCCAAATCTTGCTTCAGGCACTAGTTTTTTGAGACTGGCTGTGATTTTTTCAATGGTCTGTACCCTATTGTATACAAAATATACTTGGCCTCCCCTTGCTATCTCCTTTAAAATAGCATCCCTTATCATCTGTTCATTAAACTCCACCACATAGGTTTGTACAGGAAATCTTTCTTCAGGTGGATCTTCAATAACCGACATATCCCTTATACCTGATAGGGACATATGCAGGGTCCTGGGTATTGGAGTGGCAGTTAAAGTAAGTACATCAACTGTTTCTTTAAATTTCTTTAAGGTCTCCTTATGTTTAACACCAAATCTCTGTTCTTCGTCTATTATAAGTAAACCTAAATCCTTAAAGACAACATCCTTAGATAATAGCCTATGGGTTCCTACTATAATATCGATGACCCCATTTCTTAGGTTGTCTATGGCCAGCTTTTGAGCAGCCCTAGTCCTAAACCTACTTAGCATATCTATTTTGACTGGGAAGTTAGCAAACCTTTCTTTAATAGTATTGTAATGTTGTTGAGCAAGTATAGTAGTAGGTACCAAGAATGCAACTTGCTTGCCATCCATTACGGCTTTAAAGGCCGCCCTTAAGGCTACTTCAGTTTTTCCATAGCCTACATCTCCACAAAGGAGCCTATCCATTGGCTTAGGCTTTTCCATATCTTTTTTAATTTCAATAATACTCCTTAATTGTCCTTCTGTTTCTTCATAGGGGAAGAGGTCTTCAAATTGTCTTTGCCATTCCCCATCCTTTGAAAAGGCAAAGCCCTTATAGCTTTCCCTTTTGGCATAAAGCTCCAACAATTCTTGGGCCATATCCTCTACAGCCTTCTTAGCCCTTGCCTTTGCCCTAGCCCATTCTGCACTAGATAGCTTGTTTATTTTTGGCTTTATACTGTCAGCACCAATATATTTTTGAATTAAGTTCATCTGGTCTATTGGCACATATAATTTATCTTCACCCTTATATCTTATGGTTAAGTAGTCCTTTTTAACCCCTTGAATATTCAATTGTTCTATACCCTCATAGATACCAATACCATGGTTTTCATGGACTACATAGTCGTTTATCTTTAAGTCAGAAAGGTTAATGACCTTATCTGGATCCTTTTTCTTAACCTTCCTAGCTTTTTTCTTGCCTACACCGAAGATTTCCTTATCACTGATTACTATGAACTTTATCTGATTGTATTCAAATCCGCCATGGATACTGGCTGGAGTTATAAAGACTTGGGAAGATTTGATTTCACAATCCCTATCTATCATAACACTGGCTTCAATATCCATTGATGAAAGGGTATTTCTTAATCTTTCTGCCCTTTCCTCATTACCAGATAGTATTACGATTTTATAACCCCTATACCTATAGTGGTTAAGGTCATCCTTTAACAGCTCCATCTGATTATGATAGGGTTGCATACTTTTATTAGTAAAATTATAAATAGACTTTGGATTAAAGTTGTTATCTCCCCTTAGGAGGGCAGTATTGGTAATACAGGTTTTCTTCTTAATCTCATTTAAGCTATCCCTATAATCGTAAAGAATATTTATATGGGAAGGTAGAAGCTCTCCTACCTCATATAGGTCGGTAAACTTAATCCTTAAATCTTCTTCTATATTCTTTGCCCTTTCATCTACCCTCTTAGGCTCGTCAATAAAGACTACAGCATCTTCCTTTAAGTAGCCTAGTATAGAGGTTAACTTGTCATGGGGAATATAGGGGATTACAAGATCCCTATTAGGTATAAATAGGTTTTCAGCCAAGTATTCTTTATACTTATTAAACTTATTTTCAAGATTTTCCTTAGCCAAAGAAGCCTTCTTCCCTTTAGCTAAGGCCTTTTTCATATCCTCTTCTAATTTTTTTGCCATTATGTCCCTATACTCATCTAGAATTAGGGTTTCCATTACTGGACATATAGTGGCCGATTCTAGATTTTCAATAGATTTTTGGCTTATTACATCAAAGGTTCTTATGGAGTCTACCTCAATATCGAAAAATTCTATTCTAAAGGGATTTATGCTATATGGCGGGAAAAAATCTAATATGCCACCTCTAATGCTAAACTGCCCCTTGCCTTCCACCATATTTACCTTTTCATATCCCCCATCTAAAAGGACTTTCTGTAAAAGGCTTAGGTCTACTTCATCACCAGTACTTATTTTTACAGTATTAGCATCAAAGATCTCTTTGGCCATGAGCTTATCCAGTATAGCATCAATGGAGGATATAATTATGATGTCTTCTCCCTGAGCTAATTTTGTAATTACCTCCATCCTTTCATTTATCCTCTCGTGACTATAGGCATCTATATCGTAGAATAGGATTTCTCTTTTGGGGAATAAGACAACCTCTTGATTTCCTAACCCCTTTATATCCTCATAAAGCTTCTTACTTCTCATCTCGTTATATGTAATAACAAGAATCTGCTTTCCTGTATGGTTGTTTAAGGCATAGAGAAAATGCCCCATACTTTCATCGATTATACCGTAAGTAGCTATGGGACTAACCTTATTTTCTATATCCTCTGTAAGCCTTTTGTAGGAATCAAGATTTTTCAGTTGATCAATTAAAAAGTCTGCCATTATTTCACCCCTTGAGGAAATGCCTTAAGCCCAGGTTTAATCCTGGGCCCTACTAGCTCTAGTATTAAATTTGTTCATTGCATTGTCTATGCCTTCTTTTATTATGGCTTCCACTGATTCAGCAGCTGTATTTAAGGTTTCTTCTATTATTTCCCTTTCGTCTTTGGAAAACCTACTTAGGACGAAGTCTGCTAAATCTTGGTTTTCTGGTTTTTTCCCAATTCCTATCTTTACTCTAGGGAAATTATCATCTTCTAATAGGTAAATAATAGATTTTAATCCATTATGGGTACCTGCACTACCCTTTCTCTTAACACGTACCGATGCAAAATCAATATCAATATCGTCTACTATGACTATGATATTTTCAATGGGAACTTTATAGTAGTTATATATATCTTTTACTGTAATTCCACTATTATTCATATAGGTTTGAGGCTTAACCAACATTACCTTCTCATTTCCAATTTGTCCTTCCCCATAAACGGATTTAAACTTAATCTTATTTATTTTAATATTATTTCTACTTGCTAATATATCTATTGTATCAAATCCCACATTATGCCTAGTATTTGCATAAGCTCTACCTGGATTTCCTAATCCTACTACTACAAACAATAAATCAACTCCTACTCTTCAAATAATTTGCTCACAGATTCATTTTCATGAATTCTCTTAATAGCTTCAGCAAATAGGGGTGCTACAGATACTATTTCAATTTTATCAATCTTTTTCTCCTCTGGTAAAGGTATAGTATCTGTAATAATGAACTTCTCTAATTCTGAGTTATCTATTCTCTCTATGGCAGGACCAGATAGGACTCCATGGGTAGCGCATCCATAGACCTTTTTAGCTCCAAAGTTCTTCAATACAGATGCTGCCTTAGTTATGGTACCTGCTGTATCTATTATATCATCTATTAGGATGACATTTTTACCATCTATATCTCCAATTACGTTCATTACTTCAGAAACATTGGCTTTTGGCCTACGTTTTTCAATAATGGCAATTGGAAGGTCTAATAGGTTGGCAAAACTTCTAGCCCTAGTTACTCCACCTAAGTCTGGAGAAACTACTACTGTATCCTCATCTACTATGTCTTTGAAATACTCAGCTAAAATAGGTACTCCTGATAGGTGGTCTACTGGAATGTCAAAATATCCTTGAATCTGTGCAGCATGTAAATCCATGCTGATAACCCTATCAGCACCTGCTACAGTCAACAGATCAGCCACTAATTTTGCTGTAATTGGTTCTCTGGCCTTTGTCTTCCTATCCTGTCTAGCATAACCATAGTATGGTAGAACTGCATTAATTCTACCTGCAGATGCTCTCTTAACAGCATCGATTAAGATTAAAACTTCCATAAGGTTATCGTTAACTGGAGTATTGGTAGACTGTACAATAAATACGTCCATACCCCTTACTGTCTCAGCAATGTTTACATTTATTTCTCCGTCGCTAAACCTGCTTACATCACATATGCCAAGGGGTCTTCCTAGTTCCTCACATATTTTTTCTGCAAGTTTTCTATTAGAATTACCTGTAAAGATTTTTATTCCACCCATGCATAAATTCATTTATTATTTCCTCCTAAGTTACTTTATTTTTTTAAACCTTTTCTCTCAACCCAACCAGGTATATTTACCTGGGGAGCCCTAGCAATGCATAATTCTCCTTCCTTTACTCCCTTTGTAATAGTAGAACCAGCTGCTATATAGCCCCAAGGCTCTACCTCTACTGGAGCCACTAGGTTAGAGTTGCTGCCTATAAATGCATTGTCTCCAACTATAGTTCTAAACTTTTCCTTGCCATTATAATTAACAAATACAACTCCACATCCTATATTAACATTATATCCAATATCTGCATCTCCTATATATGCTAAATGACTGGCCTTTGAATTATCCTTAATTGTTGAATTTTTCACTTCAACAAAGTTGCCAATTTTAACATTTTTGCCTATACGGCTATTTGGTCTTATATGGGCATATGGCCCAATCTTAGTATCCTCTCCTACAAAACTATCTTCAATAGTTGACGATTCGATGGATACTCCTGCTGAAATAATACTATTTACTATTCTAGTATCTCCTCTAATGATACAGTCTTCACCTATTTCAGTCTTGCCTTCTAGGACTACACCGGGGTAGATAATGCTGTCTCTACCAATTTTAACTCCTGCCTCAATATAAGTATTGTCAGGATCAATAATAGTTACACCATTTCCCATATGATATTGATTGATCCTGTCTCTCATAATGTTTTCACAAAAGGCCAACTGTGCCCTTGAGTTTATACCATGAATTTCATTTGGGTCTTCTATTACGTATGCTCCTACACTGTAACCTTCATTTTTCAGTATCTCTATGACATCGGTTATATAGTATTCATTTTGTGCATTGTTGTTGTCAATTTTAGCTAAGGCATCTTTAAGAAGTTTTCCCTTGAAGCAGTATATACCAGAATTTATTTCCTTAATCTTTTTTATTTCCTCTGATGCATCCTTTTCTTCTACTATCTTTAGGACATTGCCATTTTCTCCTCTAACAATCCTGCCATAATCCTTGGGATTATCTAGTATTGCAGTAAGAACAGTTGCATCTAGGTCGTTTTCTTTATGGTAATTGAAAAGATTTGTAATTGTACTTTCCCTAATAAGTGGTGTGTCTCCATATAGAATAACCACTGTACTATCATCTTCTATATATTCTGTTGCCTGCATTACAGCAAATCCTGTCCCATATGGAATCCCTTCGCCAATTGGTTGGGTTTTAAAAATAATAGGTTCATCTTTAAAATATTCTCTAACTTTATCACCACTGCGGCCTACTATTACTACGTTTTTTTCTACTTTAGCACCTTTACTGGCTTCTATTATATATTCTAATATAGGTTTGCCAGCAACCCTATGTAATACCTTTGAAAGTTTAGACTTCATCCTGGTGCTTTCACCTGCAGCTAGTATAATAGAAATATTCATTTTTTCACCTCGTCTTGAATTTATCCATCAAATATATTTTAACCTATTTGGCCCATAAGTCCACAGGGAAAAATAAATTTTATACAATTTTCTTATAATAAACTAAAAAAAGCTTCTGTCGAAGCTTATTTAATCGTATATCTTGAAAGTAGAATTTTCCATTTGACTATAAAAAAGGGCCCCTTACATGGCCCCTTTTTACCTACTCAGCAGCTTCTGCAGCTAAGACCTTTTCGTACTCTTCAAATATGGCTGTCTGAACTTTTTGTCTAGTTTCAGCATTGATTGGATGAGCTATATCCCTAAACTCACCATCAGCCATCTTTCTACTTGGCATGGCAACGAACAATCCATTTTGCCCTTCGATTATTTTGATATCATGAACTACAAATTCATCATCAAAAGTAACCGAAACAATTGCTTTCATCTTGCCCTCTTCTGAGATTTTCCTTAGTCTCACATCAGTAATTTTCATTACTAAATTCACCATCCTTTATTTAAGTCCAATACTATTGAATATTCTATATATTCTATATAAGTTCAAAAACTCCTTCTTTTTTTTGAAAATTTTTTTATTTTTTTCCATTTTTTTCTACAAAGAACTCTTTTACTTAACATAATATTGAAATTAGTTTTATTTATTTTTTCAATATGATATAATCTATCAGTGACAAATTAATAATTATGGAATACAATAATATTAAACTACAACTTGGTAATAATAATAAGACAAAGGATTTTTGGGAGGAAAACTTATGTTCAATTTTTATTTAGATAGTCATAAATATTCTAATATTCATTTTATAGGCATAGGCGGCATCTCCATGAGCGCTTTAGCTGAAATATTGATTTCTGAAGGATATAATGTTTCTGGTTCCGATGCAAAAGATAGTATAATTGTTGAAAGGTTAAGAAAGCTCGGGGCTAAAATATACATAGGACATGATGAGGGTAATATACAGGACATTGATTTGGTAATTTATACAGATGCAATTACCAAGGATAATGAAGAGTATGTAAAGGCAATTTCCTTAGATATACCAGTCATTGACAGGGCAACTTTTTTAGGTGCCTTGATGAAAAACTATAACCACTCCATAGCAGTATCTGGCACCCATGGCAAGACTACGACTACCAGTATGCTATCTACTATATTAAACCATTCAAAATTAAATCCTACTATTCTATTAGGCGGAGAACTAGATGAAATAGGTGGAAATGTAAAACTAGGCTCTAAAGAATTGCTACTTACAGAAGCCTGCGAATATAAAGGCAATATTCTAAAATACTTCCCAACTATGGCAATTATTTTAAATATTGATGAAGATCATTTAGATTATTTTGAAAGCATAGAACATATTCAGGATACTTTCGTTCAATATGCAAGGAATTTAGATGCAAATGGATATCTAGTTATAAATAGTGATGATGTTGGGTCAGAAAAAGTGATAAAGAATACTAAAGCTAAGGTATATACCTTTGGCATCCATAGTGATTGTGATTATAAAGCTGAGGATATTAAATTTTCAAAAGAAGGCTATCCTTCATATACTTTAAAAATAAAGAATGATAGATCCTATGTGGTAAACTTAAGTGTTATGGGGCTTCATAATGTTTATAACTCCTTAGCCAGTATAGCTGCAGCCCATATTTATGGAGTACCTATGGAAGATATTCTAGAAAGAATAACTCTTTATACAGGGGTCCACAGGAGATTAGAGCTTAAAGGCTATTATAATGGGGCCAAGGTAATAGACGACTATGCCCATCATCCAACAGAAATAAAGGCTACACTAAATGCCTTAAGAAACTCTACTAGTGGAAATATCTATTGTGTATTCCAACCCCATACTTATACTAGGACTAAACTTTTACTAAATAGTTTTGCTGAATCCTTCGATTCAGCAGACAAAATTATAATTACAGATATTTATGCTGCAAGGGAAAAGGATAATGGCCTTGTACATTCAAAGGATTTAGTAAATGCTATTTTCGATAGGGGATTTGACGCCATATACCTTGGTAGTTTTGGAGAAGTAGAAAATTATCTGATTAGCAACGTTAAAGAAGATGATATTATACTAACTATGGGAGCTGGCAATGTATACATGATAGGGGACTCAATTATCCAGCAAAATGGCCAAGAAGGCAGCAATGAAAAAGCAGCAGTATAATGTTTAAGAAAAATAAGGGCGCTTAGTCGCCCTTTTTTATTACTTAACATTATATATTTCTTCTAAAAGCTTAGTTATCTCACTTTTATTATATATATAATAAGATAATACCTTATTTCCTATCCTCCTTAACTCTGCTTTACCAGGTAGGATAGTCATGTCAAAATCTTCTTTAGTCATGCCTAGAGCCTTTCTGCCATAGGAGATAGTTGTCAGTAGGCTCATATCAGTTTTCACATGGTTAAAGCCCTTTGTAACCGTCGTTATTAAATTTTCTGAAGCTTTGCCTATAAAGGATTTTAAAAACTCATGCTGGGCCTTTATCCTGCCTAGATCTCCATCTGCATATCCACCTCTGTTGTTGTTTCCCTTTCTATATCTTAGAAAGCCTAAAGCAGTCTTTCCATCTAGGATTTGGTTTCCAGGTTTTATATCTATGTTTAAGGGTGGCTTATTATATGGGTCTCTATATTTCATATGAAATGGTACATTGACCTCAACCCCACCTAAGGCATCTATTATTTTTTCTACCCCTTCAAAATCTACTGTAATAATATGGTGTATGGGCACATTATCCAATATATGAGAAACTGCCTTTTTTAAACCCAAAGCCCCATGGTCTCCGTAGATACTATTGATTTTTCTCTGTTCTCCACCATTATATCCCTTTCTATGGATATAAGTATCCCTTGGTATGTTGATTAAGTTAACTTTCTTGCTGTCAGGACAAAAGGAGGCAAAGATTATAGTATCTGTTCGAATCTCTTCTAAACCCATAATTAAAAAGTTTACCCTATTGCTCTTTTCCTTAGCTTCCTTTAGACTAGAAAAGCTTTTAGGTTCCTTTGGCTTGGTTTCCAATTTAGCTAGAATAGACTCTTTAAAATCCTTTTTTTCTTCTTCTTTTTTTTCTTCTGTACTTTCTACAATATTATTTTCAAGACTTAAATTTCTCTCTTTAATATATGAATAGGATCCAATTGAAATTGACAGTACAAAAAGTAAAAACGATATGATAAAAACCCTAATGAAAGTCTTCATAATATCCACCCTTCAAAATAAGTCTCCTATATATTGTAACCAATGAGTGGAATTTTATAGTGGGGAATGAAAAAAAGCCTCCAGTTTTCTGAAGGCTTTTATATTAATATTCAAAGAATCCTTTTTTAGTTTTTCTTCCAAGTAAGCCGCCTCTAACCATCTTTCTTAGAAGTGGATGAGGTCTATATTTTGAATCGCCAAATTCTTCATATAAAACTTCCATTATGGCTAAGCAAACGTCTAAGCCTACCAAATCAGCTAAGGCTAAAGGTCCTATTGGATGGTTGGCACCTAGTTTCATAGCTAAATCTATATCTTCAGCTGAAGCTATACCATCTGCTAGTATGCCTACAGCTTCATTTATCATAGGAATAAGTATTCTATTCACTACAAATCCTGGAGCTTCTTCTACTTCTACAGGCTCCTTACCAAGTCCTTTAGATAATTCTATAATTGCATTTTTAGTTTCTTCTGAAGTGGCAATACCTTTTATGATCTCTACTAATTTCATTACTGGCACAGGATTGAAGAAATGCATTCCTATTACCTTATCAGGCCTATTGGTAGCATTGGCAATTTCAGTTATAGATAAGGATGAAGTATTAGTTGCTAGAATAGCATCTTCTTTACAAATTTCATCTAGTTTAGCAAAGATCTCTTTTTTTAGATCCATGTTTTCTGCTATGGCTTCTATAATTAAATCACAATCCTTTAAATCATCATAGGATGTAGTTATGGAGATATTGTTTAAGGTCCTATCCATATTCTCCTTTGTGATTCTTTCCTTTTCAACAAGCCTACTTAATCCTTTTTCAATTGACCTAACACTGGCTCTTGGGTCATTTTCGTCAATTGACCTTACCCACATAGTTACTTCATAATCTTTTTGTGCAAAGATTTGCACTATACCACTAGCCATGGTTCCTCTACCTAGTATACCTATTTTTTTCATAATTGCACCTCCAGATTATTTTAATTTATAATTAGGCTGGCGTTTTTCTAAAAATGCCAACATGCCTTCCTTTTGGTCTTCCGTTGCAAAACATAGGCCAAATAAGTCCTTTTCTATGGCCATACCAGTTTCTATATCAGTTTCAATTCCCCTATTCATAGCAGTTTTAGCATACCTAACAGCAATTTGGGATTTTTCAACTATTTTTTTTGCCATTTCCATGGCTTCTTTCATTAAGTCATCAGGTGATACAAGCTTATTTACTAGTCCAATCCTAAATGCTTCATTGGCATCTATCATATCACAGGTAAATATAAGCTCCTTGGCCTTGCCAAGTCCAACTAACCTAGCTAGCCTTTGAGTACCAGCGAATCCAGGAGTAATGCCAAGCCCTACTTCTGGCTGGCCGAACTTGGCCTTTTCAGAAGCTATCCTAATATCGCAGCACATAGATAGTTCACAACCGCCACCTAGAGCAAAACCATTTACTGCAGCTATAACTGGTTTTTCCATTAGTTCAATCTTTCTAAATATTTTCATTCCCTTTTCTGCAAATTCCCTAGCTTCCATGGAGTTCATATCCTTCATCTCTTTTATATCTGCTCCTGCTACAAAGGCCCTACCTTCCCCTGTTAAGATTAGTACATATATCTCATTATCTTTCTCAACCATATCTATGGCCTTATCCAATTCCTCTAGAACATCAGAGTTCAAGGCATTTAAAGCCTCCGGCCTATTGATGCTTAAAACCCCTATATTATTGTCTTTTTTCAGCAGTAGATTTTTAAATTCCATACAACAGCTCCCCCTTTCCTTTATTAAAATGATTTGTTAATATTATATCAATCTTTTGGTAAAAAGACAATTACTTAAAAAATATTATAGCATTAATTATACTAATAGGGTAGTGGCATAAAAAAACTGAATAGTTTTCACTATTCAGTTCAGTTAATTACTTCCATCAACACCATGGCAAAATCGTCCTGTTGGTCTCCCCAACTGTAATCTATAATCTTATTTTCAATCTCATTTAAGATATTTCCCTTATGATTTTCTATTAATTCAATGACACTTTCTATACCAAATTCTTTGCCATCCTTATCCTTAGCTTCAGTAATCCCGTCGGTAAAGAATAGGATCTTATCGTTTTTCTTCAATTTTATGACCTTTTCATTATAGGACATTTCATTGAAAAGTAGAGCTATAGGATATCCTTTTATCTCCAACATCTCCATATTATCATCATTATACTTAATAGGTATACAGTTATGTCCTGCATTGGCAAATCTAAATTCATAGGTCTTTGTATTGAACACCCCATAAAATATGGTGAAATACTTGTCTACTTCTAAATCCAATTTCATAAACCTATTATATAATTCAGCCAGGGCCTCAGCAGGGCTAAGTATATCTTCAATAATGAATCTCATGGTCTGCCTTATAAACATGGTCATCATAGCAGCTGCAACTCCATGACCTGATACGTCTGATATATAAATACCTATATGGTCTTCATCTATATGGAATACATCGAAAATATCACCACTTAACATTTCAGATGGCTTGTATATATAATCTATGTGTAGGTTATCAATAACTCCTTTTGGAGGTAAAATCTTTTCTTGTATACGCTTTGCAAAGCCTAGGTCTTTGCTCATCTTTTTATTTTTGTCTATTAGTTCTAGCTCCAGTTTCCTCTCCCTGGTAACATCCCTAAATACTTCTACTGCTGCAAAGATTTCTCCCTCAGAATTGGAAACCGGTGAAGATTTAACAGAGAAATATCTCCCATTTATGATTTCTTCCTTTTGTACAATTTCTCCAGTACTTATGCTTCTTTCAGTAATACAAAAGCCACAGGGGTTTGTTTTCCCATTGGCTTTATAACATTTCATGCCTACAATATTTTCTCCTAAGGCTTCCTTCATGGTTTTATTGGCATAGATAATAGTACCATCTACATCTACGACTCGAACCCAATCGGCCATGCCTTCTAGAACATGATAGTTTAGCATACCGTACTCTTCTATTCTTTTTTGCACTTGTTTCATATCTTTTTTGCTAAGCATGCCTTATCACCCAAATTCTAATAATAAACAAAACAAATATAGGCTTTAGTCTATTTTATAATATTTAATAGACAATAGCCACATATTTTTTGCACTGTAACCAATTTTTAATATTTAAGCTTTTTAACCATCAGTTTCTTTATAGAGTTTAATACCTTACCTTGATTTCTCTTTCTTCAGAGTATCTTGCAAGAGCATATAAACAGTCTGATAACCTGTTAACATATTTTATTACCAATGGATTTATATCTACTTGTTGTGATAAGGTGATAATTCTTCTTTCTGCTCTTCTGCAGATGGTCCTAGCCACATGGAGGTAGGCCGATTTTTTACTTGATCCGGGTACGATAAAGCCCTTAACACCTTCTAATTTTCCCATATATAAATCCACGATTTTTTCTAAATCTTCTATATCCTTTTCTACTATATGATATTTTACATTTGCAGGATCCTCTGTTGCCAAATATGCTCCTACAGTAAAAAGTTTGTTTTGTATATTTTCTATTAAATTATACATTTCCTCATCTTCAACATAATTCTTTGCCAGGCCTAAAAAGGAGTTAAGTTCATCAACGGTTCCATAGCTTTCAACCCTAATATCATCCTTCATAACCCTCTTGTTGTCAAAGAGACTTGTGCTTCCCTTATCCCCAGTTTTAGTATAGATTTTCATACTTATCCCCCCCATTTATATTAATGAATAGTGAATAACTAATAGTGAATAGTAGTTTAGGCCTTTTTAGGGTCTTAGTTATTAACTTTTCACTGAATAACTCTTCACTATTAACTATTCACTGGTTTTTTCGGTCCATAATACTGATAATAGTCTACTTTTATCCTGCCATTGTAGAGCTTACGCTTTTTGCTTGCTTTTTTTCCATAATGTTTTTCAAAGTTTTCATCTGAAGTAATTACATAAACAGACCATGTATCTAATTCTTTAAACTTAATACCTAAATCCCTATATAAATTTTCTACTTCTTTTTTCTCTCCAATTCTCTCGCCATAAGGCGGATTGGTTATAACTACTCCATATTCATTTTTTAAATCTACATCTCGAAAATCCTTGATGAAAAACGTAATATCATCTTCTAAACCAAAGTTTGCAGCATTGTCCCTAGCCCGGAGAATTGCCTTTCTATCTATGTCACAACCTAATATGTGGAGTTTAGACTTATTATCTATAGCTTTTAAAGCTTCTCTCCTTGCCTCTGTCCAATATTCCTTTTTTATCCTAGGCCACTCTTCAGAAGCAAAACTTCTATCTATGCCAGGGGCTATATTTTTCCCTATCATAGCCGCCTCTATTGGTATTGTACCAGAACCACAGAAGGGGTCAAATAGTACCCTATCCTTATTCCAAAAGCTCAATAGGACCATAGCTGCAGCTAGGGTCTCCTTAATTGGCGCTTGCCCTTGCCTATCCCTATAACCTCTTTTGTGAAGTCCTTCACCAGAAGTATCTATGGTTAATGTAGCTATATCCTTAAGCAAGGCTACCTCTATCCTATATTTAGGTCCAGTTTTTTCAAACCATTCAACATCATACTTAGTCTTTAATTTTTCCACCACTGCCTTTTCCACTATTCTCTGGCAGTCAGATATACTAAATAATTTGGAGTCTTTGCTCTTACCCTCTACAACAAAGTTGCCATCTTCTGGTATCCACTCTTCCCAGGGTAAGGCCTTAGTTTTTTCAAATAGTTCTTCAAATGATAGGGCTTTAAACTCTCCCATTTTCAAAAGGACCCTATCTGCTGTCCTAAGCCATATATTAGTTTTAGGAATATCCTTTTCAGTTCCTTTGAAAGTAACTTTCCCATTTTCTACTTCTAGATCTATATATCCTAAGTTCATTAGTTCCCTTTTCACCACTGCTTCTAGGCCAAAAGTAGCAGTTGCTATTAGTTCTATATTAGACATTTTCTCACCTCTATCTCTAACTAACTCTATTATACTCCATATATGATTTATTTAGTTAATAAAAATGATTTTTTTTTTATTTATTTGGGTATAACTCTTACTAAGTAAATAATTTATAATAAAATATATAAACATTGGAGGGGTATAAATGAAATTATTAAGCAATCTTTATCAAAGTGGGGATTGGAAAGGTGAAAAACACGTTCCAGTAATTCATGCTCCTGAGAAAGCTAAATTAGGAGATCTGGTAGAAGTTCAAGTAATGGTAGGTGAAGAAATACCACATCCAAATACTTTTGAACACTATATTTCATGGATAAAAGTATATTTCCAACCAGAAGGACATAAATTCCCAATAGAAATTGGAAGCTGCAACTTCACAGCCCATGGAGAATCAGAACTCTTTACTGAACCAAGAGTTACTATCAAGTTTAAACCATCCAAATCCGGTACACTTTATGCAGAATCCTACTGCAATATCCATGGATTATGGGAAAACAGCGTAGAACTAAAAGTTGAAGAATAATTTTTTACTTATTAAAGCTCAGAGTCAACTCTGGGCTTTTCACTTTAGTCTTGACAATAATTTTTTCTTATATTAATATAAAATGTAAATAAAATTAATAGGTAACTATGAAGGATTATAGTAGCTAATCTAAGGTCAAATCACAGAGAATAGACCGGTGGTGAGAGGTCTGTAACCTAGATTAGTGAATTACAAATCTGGAGTTTATTCGTTCCCACGCGTTAAGTGGTTAGAGGCTTTATGCGAATTAAGGTGGTACCACGGGTTTTTCTCGTCCTTTAGATGAGAAAAACCCTTTTTTATATCCTATAAAGAGATTCAAATTAGAAAATCACAATTAGGAGGGATAAAATGAGCAATGTATTTGATATTTTGGAAGAAAGAGGATATATTGACCAAGTAACTTATGAAGATGAATTGAGGGAGCTACTTGGTAGTGAATCCGTTCCTTTTTATATTGGCTTCGATGCTACAGCAGATAGTTTAACCCTAGGACACTTCCTACAAATTATGGTTATGATGCATATGCAACAGCATGGTCATGTACCTATAGCCTTAATAGGTGGAGGTACTACTATGATTGGAGACCCATCTGGTAAAGCCGATATGAGAAAGGTAATGACAAAGGAAACCATCGACTACAACGCAAGTCGTTTTAAAGAACAGTTATCAAAATTCCTTGATTTCAGTGAAGGAAAGGCCATCATGGTAAACAACGCAGACTGGCTACTTGATTTAAACTATGTTGAATTCATGAGGGAAATTGGTGTTCATTTTTCAGTAAACAGGATGTTGACCTTCGACTGCTATAAAAACAGGATGGAAAAGGGTCTAACATTCTTTGAATTTGGCTACATGCTAATGCAATCCTATGATTTCCTACACCTATACAGGAACTATGGTTGTAAGCTTCAGCTTGGTGGCAGCGACCAATGGTCCAATATACTAGGGGGCTATGAGTTGATTAGGAAACTAGAACAGGATAAAGTATATGCCATGACCTTTAAACTCTTGACTACAGCAGAAGGTAAAAAAATGGGTAAAACTGAAGCAGGAACCATCTGGCTAGACCCAGAAAAGACTCCACCATATGAGTTGTATCAATATCTTAGAAATACAGATGACAGAGACGTGGAGAAGTTCCTAAGCTTGCTAACCTTCTTGCCAATGGAAGAAGTAAGAAGACTTGGAGCCTTAGAAGGTGCAGAAATCAACAAGGCCAAAGAAGTTTTAGCCTTTGAAGTAACTAAGATGATCCATGGGGAAGAAGAAGCTATAAAAGCACAAAAGGCATCTAAAGCCCTATTTTATGGCGGTGCGGAAGAAGGATCTATACCTTTTACAGAAATGGATAAGTCAGTATTTGAAGAAGGTATTGGTATCTTAGACCTACTAAGACAAGTAGGACTTACTAAATCAAATAGTGAGGGTAGAAGACTAATAGAACAAGGCGGTATTAGCATAGACGATGTAAAAGTAGAAGCCACAGACAAGAAGGTTACCTTAGATGATTTTAAAGACGGAAAAATCATGATAAGAAAGGGTAAGAAAGTATACCACCAAGTTAGGATATAACCCTATCAAATATATTAAAAAAACCAATCTAAGGAATTTAGATTGGTTTTTTTATCTAAAGATGATCTTTCCATCTTCAACTCCCTCAACTATGGCTAAAGATTCTAGCTTTATACCCTTGTCCCTAATATTTTTTCCACCTTTTTGGAAACCTTTTTCGATTACAATGCCAACTCCTGTTACCTTGGCCTTGGCCTTATTGACAATATCTAAGAGGCCCTCCACAGCCTTTCCATTGGCCAGAAAGTCATCTATAATCAATATGTTTTCACCTTCATTTATGTACTTTTTTGATACCCTTATGGTATAAGTTATATTCTTTGTAAAGGAATGTACACTACTTTCATAGGTCTCCTTATCAAGGTTTTTTGATTCAGTCTTTTTAGCAAAAACTACAGGTACATTAAAATATTGGGCAGCTATTACAGCTATGGCAATACCTGAAGCTTCTATAGTAAGTATCTTATCTACCTTCTCATTTTGAAATCTAGATTTAAACTCCTTACCTATTTCCTTTAATAGATCTATATCAATTTGATGGTTTAAAAAGCTATCTACCTTAATGACATTTCCATCAACTATTGCTCCATCCACTAATATTCTTTTCTTCAACAGTTCCATAGTTTCACCTCAACAATTATTTATTATAATACTATAATAATTGTAAAAACAATTCAAGATAATTTGAAGGGCAATAGAAAAAGATGGATAAAAATCCATCTTTTTAAGCTATCCAAATATCCTTCTCTTTACTGCTTTTTTAAGGCCTACTGTGTCATATACTTTGCCAAGTTCACTGCAGCTGTAAGTCAGTTTTATTGTGTGCATATCTGTTGTGTCTCTGCTTAAACTGATAATGTTACGCCATGAAAAATCCAACAAGGTGTTGATTCCATTGGTAAAGTCTAATTTATCAACTGTCAATAAATGACTTATGATAAAGGACGTCATAGTATCTAATATACTATTAAAGTCATCAAAATAATCTCTTAAAGCCACTACAGAATGTAGGCCTGATATGCAGTGAAGAATTACTGAATCATTGGAGTTAATGAAGGCAGACAAAATTAAATTTAGTAATAATCTAACTTTGTTTTCTTCTATGCCTTCAATAACAAAACCCTTATACTGATATGCATCGTCCTTGTAAAGGGCATTTAATTTGTGGCCTACGCTAGTTCGAGAGTTGCGAACCATTTTGATATAAGGATCACTAACTAAACTCTCCATTTCATCCAATATATCAAAACCATGGACTTCTCTCTTAAATACCTTTCCTTCCCTGTAGGCAGTTACATAATATGCCAGTGCCCTAGCCACTTCTTCTTCTAAAGCTTTATCTAGTTTATAACCTTCTACAGCATAAGCTAGCCTAGTAATAGGATGGAATATGTCTGAAGCTAATCCTAAGGGATAGGTGTTTAGTATATTTCTAACTACTTTATCTACACCTTTTTCAGCTATTTCCATCTTTATAAGGGCTAAACATGATTCATATAGCTCTGGTTTCCCTAAAGTATCCTCTATGGAATTTACTAGTGGGTATTCAGCTATAATTGGTTCTATTCTTATTCTATCTGCATATACTTCAGTGAAATCCTTAACCTTATCATAATCTTCATACAGCCTAAATAAAGCTAGTTGGGTCATGGGCAAGTGGTTGACTACTTCATCTGTATAAGGCGAATACTTTCTACCATATTCATTGACAAGCTCACTGATATACACGAATCTTTCCCCCCTAAATATTTGCAATAATATCCCCTTACCAATATTATAAAAGAAATAAACAGAATATTCAAATAAGTTATTTTTTTCCCAATCTTTGTTCAAAAGAATTTTTTATAGGGGGAAATTTTCAAAGTCATTTAAATGTTGAAAATCCTAGGCTATATTAAACTTTTTTATAAAAAACTAAACTTTTTTCTTTTTATTTAAATAATTTTTTTAATATTTTTATGGCATCAAAGCTAGTCCTATTGTAGACTTTGTTATAAATATATTTTTTTGGATTTCTTACCCAACCATATCCCCTAGGCATTTTAAGACCTGCCCTATGGACTATTTGTCTTTTTAAACTAGTCCGAGCCCTTATCCTCTTCTTTAAGCTTGGTTTTCTCATTCCAATTTTCACTTAAGTCACCCCTAACTCTACTATTCTTTATTCAAACCCTCTTATATTATTTATATCACTTATCCATACCCATTAACATGTAATTTGTTTTTTTGGCAATAATACTCATTAGGAGGGATTTTATGTTTAATGATTTTGATCAAGTAAGGAAATGGGAAATGTATGGTATAGTTTGGATAATAGTAGTAGGTTCATTATTACACTTTATCTATGATATATCTGGAAAATCTCCAATAATAGGTGCTTTTAGCCCTGTTAACGAAAGCCTTTGGGAGCATTTAAAGTTAGGGTATTTTCCTTTGCTGTTATTTTCAATATTCGAATATTGGTTTATTAGACACAAGGTTAATAGTTTTTTTCTTCCAAAGACCATAGGGATTATAGCTATGGAAGTATTTATTGTAATCGTGTTTTATTCCTATACCTTCTTTACTAAAAAGGCTAACTTCATAATAGATATTAGCTCCTTCATATTGGGGGCTATTATCTGTCAGCTCATCAGTTACAGGCTTATGAAGGTCCATATAAATAAGGCCTTAGATTACATTGGCCTAGTACTATTTGCATTAATAGGATATGCCTTCGTTTATTTTACATTTAATCCGCCGGAACTAGAAATATTTCTTGACCCAAAAACAAAAAAATACGGTATATAAAACTATATGCCGTATTTTTTGAACCAAATTATACTCTGCTCCATCATATTTGTGGTTACAAAATGGTCTAGATTTGGATATTCAATTAATTTTATCTTTTCCTTATCCTTATACAGGGGTTCGATTTTTTGATAGAATAATCTCTGATTATCTACAGGAACTAAACTATCACTTCTCCCATGGAGCATAAGAATGGGTCTATCTACTAAGGCCTCCAGTTTGTTAGATGGGTCCAGTTTCTTAGCCTTTTCTCCAATTTCATGCAATTTATCTGTTATTTCTATATCCAATTCTTTTATTAGGTGTTGGTTATAATAATCCCATGTGAAAGACCCATTTAATATGACTACAGATTTTATCTTTGGATTATAAGTAAAGATTCCAGCTGAAGTAAATCCACCCATGGAGTGACCTATTAAAGATATGTTATCGGGATCTGCATCGTATTTGCTGACCAAGGCCTCTATTAATAGGCTTGATTCTTCTATATTGTTAAATACAACTTCCCAAAACTTATAGGTATTTTTCCAATAGTCTATGGGATTTCTTTCCCCATGGTAAATGGCATCAGGTATCAATACTTGAAAACCTACTGTCGCAAGGATTAAGCCCCTAATCCTTTGGGCCTCCTTGTATGAACTCCAGCCATGGTAAAATATAATCGTTGGAAACTTCTCCTTGTCTTCCTTAGGCCTAAACAAGATAGCTGGTATATTACCTATATGAACTTTTTCTTCTTTGATTAAGCTAGTATGTAAATGCAATTCCTTAATCCTCCTATCATTGTTATTCCATTTAGAAAATCCTTTTTTTATTATATCATAAATTTATTAGGTAAATGCCTCAATTTTCTCAGCTTTTAATTGTAAGCTCTATTTATAATATTTAGATGTAAGTTTATTGGGTAAAATTAACTTACAAGAGGTGATAATATGTGTGGTAGATTTTCTTTAGATGCAAGTATAGACGTACTCATTGAAAGGTATAAGGCCAGGAGTACACAAGACTTCGGTGGCCAAGAAGAAGTTTTCCCTACAAATTCAGTACCTATAATAATCAATAATGGTAGTAACGAAATAAAAATGATGAAATGGGGATTCACATTTGAATTCACTAAGAGGCCTATAATCAACGCCAGGGCAGAAACAGTAGATGTAAAACCATCCTTTAGGTATGCCTTTTTCAATAGGAGATGTATAGTTCCTGTAACTAGCTTTTTTGAATGGGAAAATGTAGATGGAAAGAAAATAAAAAGAACTATCTCCATTAAAGAAGAAATCTTTTCCTTAGCTGGCCTGTATAATACTTTTGAAGATAAAAATGGAAGGGTATATGAGGCCTTTACCATAGTAACTACTGAGGCCAATGAATCTATGAAGAAAGTCCATCATAGGATGCCAGTGATATTGACTAAGGAAATGGAAAAGTATTGGTTAGATAAGAATTTTAAAGATATAAAAGCTTTAAAATATATGATGCAACCTTATAAGGGGAAAGTAATAATAGTCTAATATTATTACTTTCCCCTTTTTAATGCCTTATAGGTAAGATCCAATCATAGAGTAGATTCCTTCACATTGGAGGGTGCTGGAGTGTTTCAATTCCTCATAGGTAAAATCAATCTGGAAATCTCCAATATAGACTAAGATTAGGGGTTTAGCTTTTCTATTCCTTGTAGGTAGGATCAGTATTTTCTATACCCTCCAAGGGGAGGCAGCTGGTACACAGTTTTAATTCCTTATAGGTAGAATCTGACCAAACTATAAATGCTTTATTAACGGAGTTAGATGGATTATTTCAATTCCTCGTAGGTAGGATTTAATTCGAGCGTTTAATAGCTGCAATATCACTATAAAGACCATTTCCATTCCTTATAGGTATAATCTAAGCTTTAAATATTTACATATACTTAAGACTCAGATAATGTGAATAAAACTATATTTACATTTATTCCTTCTTTTTAACAGGATATTTTACTGCATTTTTTCTTATCTTATCTTCTATTGAAGAAGATATGTCTATGTCTAATTGATTTGCTAAGGAAATACAATATATAATAACATCTGAAAGCTCCTCTCTAAGATGAGTAGCTTCATGGGTACTATTTATATCCCAAGCTTCCTCTTGAGATAGCCATTGAAATATTTCCATAAGTTCTCCTGCTTCAATGGCTATACTCATGGCTAGATTCTTTGGGCTGTGAAATTTATTCCAGTCCCTTTCATTGACAAATTTAGCTATCTTGTCTTTTATTTCTTGGATAGTTGTTATTTGGTCTTTCATCTTTCATCTCCTGTTTATGATTATTTATGCAAATCAGACAAGTTATAATTTTATTATGTATATTAAATCATTTGTAAAGGCTTGTTTCTGTACATATTTTTATCAGCAAACTCAATTAGCTCTTGTAAGCTTATATTATCTGTATATCCTGCAAAACCAACAGTAATACTTATTATATACGGCCGCCTTCTTATAGTGTTTTCTTCATAGATTTTTTTCTTTACTCTTTCCCAGATTTTCTTTGCTTTTCTTATATCTGCATTTCTAAATACGACTATAAACTCATCTCCACCATATCTAAATACAAAATCATATTCTCGTATATTTCTCCTTATAATAGTGGCTATTCTTTTAAGTAGCTTGTCCCCTTCACAATGGCCAAACTTATCGTTAACCTTCTTTAAATTATCTACATCTACAAAGGCAATTGTCATTGGAAGGTTTTTCTTGTTACATAACTCCATATGTTGTTTAAGCTTCAAAAAACCTTGACCTTTGTTTAAAACACCAGTCCCAAAGTCTAAGGTTAATTTTTTTTGTAATTTTGCTATCTTAACATTTTGCTTCTTTATAATCCGGATTAATCTTCTATCTATGTCCTTTCCCATAATAACCACCCCTTTACAAAACTACATAAAACTTTCAAGTATTACTTGACTTCTTCTTTAGGGCTAATAACCTTTAACTGCAATAAGATAATATCCAATGAAAGTAATAATAGCTAATAAAGTTAATCTATAATGGGTAATCTACATTATGTATAATTGTCCATCATCTATATATTATACCATTTTTTGGCCTAATACCAGTACAATAATACAAAAATTACCAGGAGAATTACTCTCCTGGTTCCTTATTTCATTAAATGTGTCTCCAATATCTGGTCCCATCTTAAACCTTGTAATCCTAAATAATGTTCTAGATTATTAAGTAAGTACTCTAGTTTTACTGGTCCTACTAGTTCAGAACCTGTAACTGCCACTCCATATTTTTGGGCTTCCAATTTAATTAACTCATATGCCCTATATAGTGGTGTTTGGGCACAATCAAACATATTCATGGACACTACTACTCCGTCTCTCTCAGGGAACTTGATACCTACTGCTCTTACTGTTGAAAATCCACCACTTGGTCCCCTTACAGCCTTTGCTATTTGTTTTGCTATGCTTAAATCTTCTGTTGCTAAAAATACATTATAAGCAGTCAAGCCTTCCATATCTGCAGAAACTATAGTTGCTCCATATTTTGGGTCTAGCTCTCCATTTACTGATAAATCTGGTTTTCTCGCTTCATAGTCTGGGTGATTTTTATCTTCCAATAATGCCTTTAAACCTTCATATTGACCTTGTCTTATAAAGGATATACTCTTCTTATCTTCTGTTCTAGCATTGGCTCCTGCAAAGTATATTGGTACTTTGTATTTTTCAAATAGTTCCGCACCTATTTCCTCTGCAACTTCTTTTGTTTCTTCTAGTGTAATATTTCTAAATGGGAATAGTGGTATTGTATCTTGTCCCCCTATTCTTGGGTGAGAACCTTTTTGCTCTCTCATATCGATTAATTCATAAGATTTGCCAGCCATATCTATTAAGGCTTCTTTTAAAGGTCCTGGTTCTCCTAAAACAGTGACTACAGTTCTGTTAAAATCATGCTCTGGCTCAACACTTACTAGTGTAACGCCTTCACGATCTTTAAATACTCCTGAAATGGCTTCAATAACTTCTTGCCTTCTACCTTCACTAAAGTTTGGTACAGCCAAGATATATTTCTTGTCTTCCATATTCATCCCCCTTTTTTTCTGCGGAAAGCCGCATTATTGTCTTGGATATATTATTTTAGCATATTATATAATTTTTTTCTTTGTAGGATTTCTACAAAAGCATATCTTCAGGAGTGTCAATATCTATTCCTAATCTTTCATCTTCTATGAATATTTTATTTACTTTAGAAACATACTTATTTACTAAATCCCTTGCACCCTTATCTCCTGCAATTTTAAGAAGTTCATATTTATAAATCGATGATATTATTGTTGGCATACCCTTGTTTCCTTTATAAAAAGGTACCAAAATCTCCGATTTGCTTTTTTTATACTCGTCTATTAGCTTGTTTATCAAGTTCGATGTAATAAAGGGTTGGTCTCCGACGAAAAACATATAGGCAGAAGGATTTTTTGCCTCTTTGACTCCCAATTTCAGCCCTTCACTTTGACCTAAATGGGCATTTGCATTGTATATAGTTTTAACATTATACTTCTTGCCTATATTAGCTACCTCTTCCCTTCTATAGACTAGGATTATTTCATCTAAATTCGACTCCCAGCATGCCTTAATGACCCGTTCTACTAAAGGCATTCCTCCTACTTCTAATAGGAGTTTGTCTTTTTTCATTCTTCTGGAAAAGCCAGATGCAAGTATAATTCCAGTAATCATTTTATCGCCTACTATACATCTTTAATTAATGATTCTAAGCCCATTCCTACCTCATATAGTTTTCCCGATTCATCAGTTATAGTTAAAAATTTGAATAGCTTGCCATCTTCTACCCTCTGCTTGATTGGAGTTACTATATATTCTACTTTTTTTGTTTTAAAGTCATTGAAGGATGGGTCCGCTTCATATAGATTTAGTCCCAAGGCTGATTTTTCGTTTGTATACTTGACTACTCCATTTGAGTCAGTAATATATATGGCATCTACCCCAACTTCTTCTAGAAACTCCTTGATCATGGAGTCACTTATATTGGTTTGGGTCATAAAGAATTCCCTTACCTTATAGGCTTGCTTTAACATTCTTTCTTCCATTACCTTGCCTGCTACAAATTGCTGCATATTATATACATGCTCACTGATGGTTTCCATTGCCCTATAAAGTTCTTTAGAGGTATTATGCTGCTCCATTACTTGATTTGTTGTTTCTAACATATTTTCTGATATCCCCTTGGAAAACTCTGTAATCTTAGTTATATTCGAAGCTATTTCTTCAATCATTGAATTGTTTTCATTTGTGGCAGCCTTTATTCCCTCTAGACTTTCCTTACCTAAGTTTAAGGTCTCAACTATAGACTCAAAATCCTTATTAGTTTCTGATAATACGCAGTAATTGCTGTCCATATGGGACATTTCATCTGCCATGGATTTGGAGATAGTGTATATTTCTTCCGATAAGGTATATATAACTTCTTCAATTTTTTTAGAGACATTTTCAGTTTCTGATGCAAGTTTTCCTACTTCCATGGCTACTACGGAGAAGCCTCTACCATGCTCCCCTGCTCTTGCTGCCTCAATGGCTGCGTTTAATGAAAGCATTTGAGTTTGGCTTGATATATTGTTTATTAAATCAACTAAGGAAACAACTTCCTGAGAATAGTTTCTTAATTCCATAATTTTATTGGAGATTTTTTGTAGCATATCCCTTGAATTCTTTACCTTAATCTCTATGTCTTTTATACCTTCTATTCCCTTTTGTGCAGAAGTAATGGAGTTAGATATGAATAGGATTTTATCCATTACATCTTCACTTATATTTTCCATGGACTTAAATACTGTATTAACCAATTTATTGGTGTCTTTTAACATGTCAGTTTGTTTTTGAGTGTTGGTATCAGCTACTTCAACAGAAGTGGCTATGGTTTCAGAGGAACTTAGACTTTCTGTAGCCAAAAAATTTAGTTTCTCACATATATTGTATATATCTGTGGATATCTTTATTTGTGTTCTGAAGTTATCCATAATTTGTTTATATACCTTGTTGATTTCATCTTTTGCTTCTTCAGACAAACCTGCATCCTCTGGAATAGAAAAGTCTAATTTATTTATATTTGATACATATTTTATAATTTCTTCTGTTTCTTTACAGTTTTTAAATCTCATTATAACTATAGTTAATAGTAGGGAAAGTCCTATAATACTTATTAGATTTAAGGCCATATTGTTTAAAAAATGTATTATGAGAAAGCTTATGGCTAGAAAAGTAAGTGAAATAAGAAATATTTGTATATAGTTCTTTTGTTTATTATTCATCTTTTGCCTCCTTAAATTTCCAATTAATTATTAACCTCAGCTTCCCTAATAGCCTTCATTAACTTCTCAGGAGTTACAGGCAATTCAGTAATTCTAATGCCAATAGCATTGTATATTGCATTTAATATGGCTGGAGCAATTGGTATCATCACTGGTTCACCTATACCCTTAGCACCATAGGGAGCAGTATTTTCTGGATCTTCAATGATTATATTCTCCACATCTATCATGTCCATAGCAGTTGGAATCAAGTATTTTGAAAATCTATTGTTTTTAATTACTCCATTTTCTAGTTTCAAATCCTCAAATAAGGTATATCCCAAGGCCATGGCAAAACCACCATCCATTTGACCTTCTAGCAAATGTGGATTCACTGCTCTTCCAGCATCTTGAGCAAAGACTGCCCTAAGTAGGTTTACTATACCTGTATTCATATCTACTTCTACTTCTACGGCACAGGCATTGAAGGTATACGGCCAATAAGGTGCGCCTTGGCCTGTATCCGGATCCATGGTCGTTGTTTGAGCTACAAATTCTCCTTCAGCCTCTATTGTTTCATCCTTATATATTTCACTTAACCTTTTAAAGGATATTCGCTTTTGAGGAAAGAAGCTTAAAACAACCTCTCCCTTTTCTAAAGCTAGGCCTGCAGTTGAATTAAGTCCAAGTTCTACTTTTGCCTTTTCAAATAATTTTTCTCTCATGTTTTGGCAGGCTACTTTTATGGCATTGCCTGTATTATATGTCTGTCTAGTTGCTGCCGCTGTACCTGAATCAGGCATTAAAGATGTGTCTTCATGGATTAAATCTATGTCTTTTTCAGTTACTCCAAGGGTTTCTGCCCCTATTTGAATCATGGCTGTTTTAGCACCTTGGCCTACTTCTGTAACTCCACAGTAAATTCCAATTCTTCCACCAGGAAGAAGTCTAACTATGGCTCTTGATATATCTGGAAATCCGTTTCCATAACCAGTGCCATAAAATGAAAGTCCGACTCCAATACCTCTCTTTTTCATTATTTTACCTCCTTCCATAGTTGGGAGAATTTAAATCTTTCATCTACTGCTTCAAGACACCTATCTAAAGGCACACTGTCTGTCAGGATTTGGCCTGTTGCTGTCATTGAACCCCTTCTAAAGATATTTTTCATCCTAAATTCAATGGGATTCATGCCTAGTTTTTCTGCCAGGGCATCCATTTGTTGCTCATGGGCAATAGGCACTTGTGTGGCACCGAACCCCCTCATGGCTCCTGTATATGGATTATTTGTATAAACTGCATAAGCATCAACTTTTACATGGGGTATAACGTAGGGTCCTGTAGCATGGACACCTGCCTTTCTAAGTACGTTCATAGCCCAAGAACAATGGGCCCCTGAATCTCCTATGATTTCCGCTTCCATATACTGAAGGTAACCATTTTCATCAGCGCCTGTTTTATATTTCATTATCATAGGATGTCGTTTTGAATGGGCTAGGAAAGATTCTTCCCTACTAAAAATAACCTTTACTGGTCGTTTTAGTACCATGGCGGCTAAGGCTAGATGGATTTGGGCTGATATATCTTCCCTGCCTCCAAAGGCCCCCCCTACATTGGTATTGATAATCTTTACCTTCTCTTCTGGTAAACCTAGATTAATAGCTACTTCTTCCCTATCATAGTGAGGATATTGGGTAGCTATAACTACAACTACAGTACCGTCTTCCTCTAAATAACCTAGACCTGCTTCTGGCTGTAAAAAGGCATGTTCTACCATTGGAGATTTATATATATTCTCTACTATATACTTAGATTTTCTCTTTCCTTCTTCAATGTCTCCATGTCTTAGCTTGAAATGATATATTATATTTGAGTCTCCATGTACCTTGGGTGCATCTTCCTTCATAGCTTCTACTGGGTCAAATACTGCAGGTATTTCTTCATAATCTATTTTTATTTTTTTATAGGCTTCTTCACATATTTTTTGCGTTTCTGCCACTATAAAGGCTATAGGTTCCCCTATTCTAATGACTTTTTTACTGGCAAATGCTTCGTGGTCTTTTAGTACTACTCCATGGGCATTTTTATTTGGTATATCCTTATAGGTAAATACTTTTAATACACCGTCTACTTTTTCTGCCTCTGATATATCTATTTTTATATAGGCATGGGGTTTTGTTGATCTAACGGTCTTTCCATAAACCATACTATCCAAATATATATCTTGGGGATACAGAGCTTTACCAGTTACTTTAGCCTGGGCATCTACCCTGATAATATTTTTTCCTACTATATTTAACTTCATCTCTATTCCCCCTTCATATACTCTATTGCTTTCTTAGTGGCTATTAGCATTTTATTGTATCCGGTACACCTGCAAAGATTGCCAGATATACCTTCTCTTATTTCTTCATCACTTGGGCTAGGATTTTTGTCTAATAGGGCCTTGGTAGACAAGACCATGCCAGGGATACAGAAACCACATTGTACAGCCCCTGCTTCCATATAGGCTCGTTGCACTGGATGAAGCTGTCCATCCTTTTCTAAACCTTCTATGGTCACTATATTTGACCCATCAGCTTGAAACCCCATAACTAAACATGAATTTACGGTTTCTCCATCCATTATTATTGTACAAGCTCCACACTCTCCCTCTCCACAGCCTTCCTTGGTTCCTATTAAGCCTAACTCATCCCTAAGTACATCTATTAATCTCATATTCTCGTCTATGGAGATTTCATATGGTTTGCCATTGACTGTAAAATTGATATTTACCATGCTTTCACCCCTTCTTCTATAGCCAGTGCCTCCTCCAAAATTTCCCTAAGTATGGTGGATATGGCAACCCTCTTATATGGTAAAGTAGATCTGCCTTTGAGTCTTTCATCCATGGAATTTCTTAAGACTTCTATGGCACCTTCTATTGTTTTCTCTTCCAAGCTTTTACCTAACAAGTAGTCTTCTACCTCTTTTTCTCTCATGGGGAATTTAGCCAATGCGCCACTGGCTACTCTAATGGAGTCTATGGTTTTATCTTCAAATTCAATATAGGACGATAGGGTAAGTCTAGATATGGCTAGGGCTTTTCTAAGGCCTAGTTTTGCAAAAGTTAAGATTTGATTATCTTTTGGTCTTTTAAATCTAATATTTATTAATAATTCCTTTTCCTTAATCGGATTTAAATAATAATCTTCTAATGATATTTCTCTAATTCCATCTATACTTTTCAAAGTTACAATACTATCCAATGCCATTAGTGGTGGTACTGAATCTGCTGCTGGAGAACCATTGGCAATATTGCCACCTATGGTACCCTTATTTCTAATTTGAGGAGAACCTACCATTTTACATGCCTTATGTAATCCATATAGATTGTTTTCAAAGATTTGGCTTTCCACTACTTCAGCAAAAGTTGTTGTACTACCTATAGTTATATATTCATCCTCTTCTCTAATCCCTTTTAATTCTTCTATTTTGCTAATATCTATTAAGATCTCTGGTTCAATTACATTTTTATTTAATGCAATGACTATATCTGTTCCACCTGCTATTACCTTTGCCTTTTTTCCATATTCACCAAGTAGATCTATTACTTCTTCAACACTTTTGCTGTTGTAAACTTTTTTTATGTCCATGATTTCACCCCTTATAGGTTTTTGTTAAAATAGCCGCCTCCAAGACTAAGGCGGCTATTCTTAAGTTACATGAATACTGTTTTTAGTATGAATAATACAGCCAGTATATACATAGTTACGGATACTTCTTTGTGTCTTCCAGTTAAGGTCTTTAATACTGCATAAGAAACCATACCAAATACTATACCTTCAGCTATACTGTAAGCAAATGGCATCATAACTATTGTTAAAAATGCTGGTATTGCTTCTGTGAAATCATCTAAATCAATTTCCTTAATAGGACTCATCATAAATAGTCCAACTAGAATAAGTGCTGGTGCAGTTGCTGCTCCTGGAATCATAAGGAATAATGGTGCTAAGAATAAGGCAAGAACAAACATTATAGCTGTTGTAAAGGCAGTAAGTCCTGTTCTTCCACCTTCTGCTACACCTGAAGCAGATTCAACATAAGTAGTTACAGTAGATGTACCTAAGCAAGCACCTATTGTTGTACCTATAGCGTCAGCTAACAGTGCTTGTTTTACTTTTGGTAATCTACCTTCCTCATCTAACATATCAGCCTTTGATGCTACCCCTATTAAGGTTCCTATAGTATCAAATACGTCTACAAATAGGAAGGAGAACATTACAATTAACATATCCCAAGTAAATACGTTACTCCACTCAAACTTGAATGCTACATCTTTCACTGATGGTGGTAAAGACAATATTCCACCACTTGGAAGTTGAGTTACGCCTAAAGGTATACCAATTAATGTAGTTGCAATTATACCTATAAATAAGGCACCTTTTACTTTTTTAGCTAATAGTATACCTGTAATAATAAGGCCTAACAATGCTAATAGGGCTTGATTTGAAAGTAAATCTCCTAATCCAAGGATTGTTCCATCACCAGTAACGACTATTCCAGCGTTAACAAAGCCGATTAATGCTATAAACAAACCTATACCTACAGATACTGCCTTCTTTAGGTTCATTGGAATTGAGTTAAAAATTGCTTCTCTTACATTGAAAAATGATAATAAGATAAATATAATCCCCTCAATAAACACTGCAGTAAGGGCAAATTGCCATGATCTTGACATACCAAAGACTACTGAATAAGTAAAGAATGCGTTAAGCCCCATACCTGGTGCTAAAGCAAAAGGATAATTGGCCATTAATGCCATCATAAAACATGCTATGGCAGATGATACAGCTGTAGCTGTAAATACGCCACCTATGTCCATACCTGTTTCTGATAACATACCTGGGTTAACTGCTAAAATGTAAGCCATAGTCATGAAAGTGGTTACCCCTGCTATGACTTCTGTTTTTGCATTTGTTCCATGCTCCTTTAATTTAAATTGCTTCTCGAAAAATCCAACACTTGAAGCTTTGTCACTAGACATACTACTCCTCCTTTAATTAAAATTTAAAAATTAAAAAATTTATAATAAACCTCCTTTCTAATAGTGTACTTATTGATTATACTAAATTTCATTTAGTATTTGCACTCTTTTTCTACTCAATTATAGGAGGAAGGATCTTGTAATTATTTACATCGATTAATCCCTTATCCGTTATCTTCCACTCTGGGCTGGTAGATAAAGCTAAGAATGATAGGTGCATAAGTGGTGCATGGATTTTACAACCTAGGTCTTCTTTAATAATTCTTTCGAGCTCTGCAATTTTTTTACTTACTTCATGTCCGTCTAGTTCATCAGTAATTAATCCTCCCACTGGTAATCTCATTTCTGATAAAATTCTTCCCCTATTTGCAATGGCAATACCGCCGCCCATTTCAATAACGGCATTAACTGCCATGGTCATATCTCTAATGTTGGTACCTACCACCATTATATTATGAGTATCATGTCCTACAGATTCTGCAAAGGCTCCTTCTCTTAAACCAAAGCCCTTTACAAAGGCCTTACCTATTGAATTTGAACGATTATATCTTTCAACACAGGCTATGGCTAGAGTATCCTTTGAAACATCTGGTTCCACTACTCCCCTACTGGTGCGTAAAGTTTCCTCTCCTTTACCTGTTAAGTTTTGATCAGGTATTACTTCTATACATCTAACCCTTACAGTAGGTGAATTTGCTAAGACTTCTAAATCCCTTTCAGTAATTGGACCTCTTTTAACAGAGTTTTTCACTTCTTCAGGATAAATATATCTAGGTAAGTCTATTAGAAGCTCTCCATTGGCAGCTACCAATTGTCCTTTTAGGAATACCCCTGCTATGGTCATTTCGTAAATATCGTCTATAATTGCTATGTCTGCTTGTTTGCCAGGAGCTAATACCCCAACATGTTCAAGACCAAAATATGTGGCTGGATTTATGGTTGCCATTTGAATAGCTTCTGCTGGACTAACTCCCTCTCTTATGGTCCTTCTAATTATTTCATTCATATGACCTAAGGTTTCTAGGTCTGCTGCTACCATATCGTCTGTAGCTAAAATACATCGTCTAGAGTCCATGCCTTCTTCAGTGACTGCCCTTATACACTCTGCCATATTCTTTTGGGTTGAGCCTTCTCTCATAAATAGGTATACTCCCTGACGAAGTTTTTCCACGGCTTCTTCCTTTGTTGTTGTCTCATGACAAGAACATTTGCCAGCTGTAGCAATTATATGGGCTGCTAATTCTTTCCCGAATAGTTCTGGAGCATTTCCATCTACAACCATATTTTTTGATTTGGCATACATGGTGGAAGCAAGCAAATCCGTAATTATTTCTGGAGTATTTCTATATACATGTTTAGCATTACTGAAACCTTGCAATTCTCCTATTCCTATTATGTTTTTATAATTTAGTAAGTCCTCCATATCCTTAGAGTTTATGTCATATCCTGCTGTTTCCAATCCTGGGCAATCAGGTGTTAAGGCAGGGACTACTAAATAAACATTAGATGGAACATTGTCTATTTCATCAGCTATAGCCTTCATACCTACAGGACCTAGGGCATTTCCTATTTCATGTGGGTCTGCAACCAAGGTAGTAGTTCCTGAAGGTATGGATAGCCTGGAA
>Ga0209537_1000975_pt1 | contig 33582 bp, 30 predicted proteins | sample BioPla4DNA1_FD_187698 | JGI IMG/M metagenome (GOLD analysis project Ga0209537, IMG submission 187698) | Biogas fermentation microbial communities from Germany - Plant 4 DNA1 (SPAdes) (version 2) | ecosystem: Engineered > Bioreactor > Anaerobic > Digestate | place: Bielefeld, North...
CTGAGGTTTTTGAACAACAACAAATTTATGAAAATCATCAATAAAATCAGAAAAATGAAGTTGTTTTATCATGCAGGATCTCCTTTCGCTTTGGTTGGATTTTGAATATTAGGTATAATATACAATTCGACAAAAGTGGAGGAAAATCCTGCTGATATATAAAGTAAAACCCTTTAAAATCAATAATTTTGGGGTTTTACAAAAGGCTAATAATTAAATAATATAAGGAGGCTTTCTTTAATGAGCAAAAAGACTAATAAAACCAATAATAATAACAAGAACAATAATAATGTAAATGTAGATTTTGCAAATGAATTAACCCCTAATAAGACTAATAAAACAAATAACAACAATAATAACAACAATAATAACAACAATAACAATAACCGTAATAATTGCAAATAAGATAAAAAATCCCCGTGATCATCATGGGGATTTTTTCTGATTTTGAATAAATAAATAATATTAATAATTACTATCAATTAAATATTGACCTTAGATTAAAATAATTGTATAATAAACTCAACCCCTCGTAGGGAGGGGTATAAAAATTGAGCGGGGAATGATAGATATTATGGAAAAAAAACAATTTGATATATCTGGTATGACTTGCGCAGCTTGTGCCAGGGCTGTGGAAAAAAGTGTAAGTAAGCTGGACGGCATAGTAGAAGCCAACGTCAATTTTGCTTCTGAAAAATTAAATGTCCAGTATGATGAAAATAAACTTAAAATAGAGCAAATTATTCAAGCTGTTGAACATGCAGGTTATAAAGCTGAGGAATCTGTTGAAAATAAGAAAAAAGACGATAAAGATAAGGAAATAATAAGTTTAAGAAATAAGCTGATTTTTGCTGCAGTTTTTACAATTCCTTTATTGTATATTTCTATGGGGCATATGATAGGTCTACCTTTACCTGGATTTTTAACAGGGCATGAAAACGCTTTAAATTTTGCTTTGATTCAATTCATCCTGACCATACCTGTGGTCATTGCGGGTTATAAATTTTATACTGTAGGATTCAGGACTTTGTTTAAAGCTTCTCCCAACATGGATTCTCTTATTGCCCTGGGAACTGGAGCAGCCATTCTTTATGGTCTCTTTGCCATTTATAAAATTATGACAGGTACTCATGAAGAAGTGATTGCTTATTCCATGGATTTATATTTTGAATCGGCAGCCGTGATTATTACTTTAATTCTTTTGGGCAGATATTTTGAAGCCTTAGCCAAAGGCAGGACTTCAGAAGCCATTAAAAAACTGATGGGTCTTGCCCCAAAAACGGCTGTGATTATAAAAGAAGGCAAAGAAGTAGAAATCGCTATTGAAGAAGTAAAGGTCGGAGATATTATTGTCGTAAAACCTGGGCAAAAAATACCCGTAGACGGAGAAGTTATTAAAGGAACAACGGCAGTGGATGAATCTATGTTAACAGGTGAAAGTATTCCGGTAGAGAAAAAAACAGGGGATCCGGTCGTGGGTGCTACAATTAATAAAACGGGTTCAATACAATTTAAAGCAACAAAAGTTGGTAAAGATACTGTGTTAGCCCAGATTGTAAGACTGGTGGAAGAAGCCCAGGGGTCAAAAGCGCCTATTGCAAAAATGGTCGATGTCATTAGCAGTTATTTTGTACCAGTTGTTTTAGTCATTGCTTTTGCTGCAGGCGTACTCTGGTATCTTTCCGGAGAATCTTTGGTTTTTTCTTTAACCATGTTGATTTCGGTATTGGTGATTGCCTGTCCTTGTGCCCTGGGTTTAGCAACACCGACTGCTATTATGGTGGGTACTGGAAAAGGAGCTGAATATGGTGTTTTAATTAAAAGTGGTACAGCTCTGGAAACGGCTCATAAAGTCAATACGATTGTTTTTGATAAAACAGGAACCCTTACAGAAGGAAGACCAGAACTAACGGATATTATTTCTTATCATGGCATAACAGAAGATGAACTCTTACAGCTTTCTGCTTCCGCTGAAAAAGCTTCAGAACATCCTCTGGGAGAAGCCATTGTAAGAAAGGCTCAGGAAAAAAAACTTTCTCTTTTTGAAACAGAAGAGTTTAATGCAATTCCCGGTCATGGCATTGAAGTTAAGATAAATGAGCAAAAAATTATTCTGGGCAATAAAAAACTAATGCTGGATAGACAGGTGGATATCCATGAAGCTGAAAAAACGGCAGACCGTCTGGCTTTGGAAGGTAAAAGTCCCATGTATGTTGCTGCTGACAACCGTTTGCTGGGTATTATTGCCGTGGCAGATGTTGTTAAGGGAAATAGTATTAAAGCCATTAAAAAGCTCCATGATATGGGAATTGAAGTGGTTATGATTACAGGGGACAATAAAAGGACAGCCGAAGCGATTGCTAAGCAAGTTGGTATAAACAGGGTTCTGGCAGAAGTCCTGCCACAAGATAAGGCCAAAGAAGTTAAGAAAATTCAAGAAGAAGGTAAAAAAGTGGCCATGGTAGGAGATGGTATTAATGATGCCCCAGCCTTAGCGATGGCAGATGTGGGTATTGCCATTGGTTCCGGAACGGACGTGGCTATGGAATCGGCTGATATAGTCCTGATGAAAAGCGATATTTTAGATGTGGTAACGGCCCTGCAGCTAAGTAAAAGTACCATAAGAAATATTAAACAAAATCTCTTTTGGGCCTTTTTCTACAACAGTGCAGGTATACCTCTTGCAGCAGGTCTTTTTTACCTTTTTGGCGGACCCAAACTAAATCCAATGTTTGCAGCAGCAGCCATGAGTTTTAGTTCTGTATCGGTGGTATTAAATGCTCTGCGTTTAAAAGCTTTTAAGCCTGATGCTGATAAAGAAAATGAAAGTTATAAAAAAGTTTTAAAAAGTGAAGAGAAAGAGGGCGATATGATGAAAAAGAAGCTTTATATTGAAGGTATGAGTTGTCAACACTGTGTGAATCATGTGCAAAAAGCTTTAAGCCAAATTTCAGGTATTGATGCTGTTAATGTGGACTTGGAAAATAAATATGCTATAGTGGATATGAAAGAAGAAGTTTCTGATGATTTATTAAAACAGGCTGTTGTTGATGAAGCAGGTTATGAACTTGTAAAGATTGAAAAACTATAATTAAAAAAGTCCGCCTAAGAGGCGGACTTTTTTAGAATTTGAAATCTTCTGGTTAAACAAGAGATTTTTAATGATTTTTTCTTAGTAATTTTATATCTTCCATTGTAATGCTTTGAACTAAAAAGAGGAAAAAAACATACATAAGAGCAAGGATGACCAGAACTATAAATAAGCTGCTTTTTAGGGAAAAACGGGATAAAAGATAATGGTTCAGGATATATTTTGATGTTAAACCTGTAGCGGCAGCCGCCAGAGCAGGTCTTATTATCCACTTGTTTAAATCCAGGCTAATAGAGGTAAATTTTAAGACATTTCCTAAATGAAGCAGGGTAACGGTTATGGAACTGGCAATGACTGCCCATATAAAGCCTAAAAGTCCTAGTTTGGGTATTAAAAAGTAGATAAATCCGATACTAATGAAAGAACCAATGATATTGTTTCTAAATAAAATCATTTGCTGGCCAAGACCATTTAAGATGCCGGACAAGGTTGCCTGAAGATAAAAAAAGGGGCAAATCCAGGCCATGGAATAAAGCATATCACCGACGTTTTCCTGATTATAAAAGGCAATGCCCAGTTCTTTTGAAAAAACTAAAAAGATACAAGTAGCACCAATTCCAATTAAAGAAGTAAAGTGAATGGATTTTGAAGTTGTCAGATGAATTTGTCTGGTATTTCTTACGGCTTTTGCTTCAGAAACAGCGGGAACTAAGGTCATAGACAGTGCTCCTGTAAGAATAGAAGGGAAAAAAATTAAAGGCATAGCCATACCGCTGAATTGGCCGTAAATACCAATGGCTTCATTGGCAGTCATGCCAAAATGTTGAAGCTTTTGTGGAATCATAATATTTTCAATCGAACTGAGAAAAGAGGTAATAAATTTGCTGACGGTTAAAGGAATAGCCATAGACAGTAAAAGATAGTATGCTTTCAGCATGCTGATAGAAGCTTTTTTCACATGTCTTTTTCTGTTTTTATCATAGCGATATGCAAAGAATATATAAATGAAAGAAATGATTTCTCCGGCACAGATACCAAGGACTGCAAGGGCACAGGCATAGGAAAGACCTTTGTGAATAAATAGTGAGGCCAGTAGAGCAATCACTGCCATTCTGCTTATTTGTTCTATGACCTGGGCTGCTGCTGGCTTAAACATTTCCTGTAAGCCATAAAAATAGCCTTTTATGGCTGAAGCAGCGGACATGAAGGGAATGCAAAAAGCTAAAATTTTTAAAGAAAGATAAGTTCTGGCTTCTTTTATAACTGAATTTGCCAGAAAGGATGCAAAAAAGAAGATAAAAAATGAAATCATAAGACCAGTTCCTGCAGACAGAATAACGGATGCCTTTAATATCCGGGCACTGTTGCCGTATTCTTTTTTTGCATTTTCCTGGGCAACATATTTTGAAACGCTTAAGGAGATACCAGAACTAGATATGGTCCAGGCCAAAAGATAAATTGGAAAGATTAATTGATAGAGCCCCATTCCTTCTGCACCAATTAAGTTTGACATATATATACGGTAAACAAAGCCCAGAATTCTTGTAATAAAATTAGCAGAAGTCAGAATCAGGGCTCCTGTAATAATGTTTTTTTTATTCATTCAATACCCTCTTTCCATGGGACGGTATTACAATTTATTCGTTTTCAAGTTGTACTATGACAAATAATATTCTATTGTTATTGTTAATTGACTGGATTTTCTATATAATTAAAATTGGAGTAACAGAGTGTGTTGAAATGTTTGCTTTAATAATTGAAATAAGGAAGTGAGCAACATGGATCTGAATGAGTGGAAAAGGTTTTTGATTCCTTATGAACAAGCGGTAGAAGAGCTTAAAGTTAAATTTATGGGTATTCGGGAAGAATATATCAGGTTAGAGGAATATTCTCCCATTGAATATGTCACTGGCAGGGTAAAAAAGATATCCAGTATTTTGGAAAAAGCTCAAAGAAAAGGAATTCCCCTCGAAGAAATTGAAAAAAAAATCGAGGATATTGCTGGAGTAAGAATTATATGCCAGTTTGTTAAAGACATTGATAAAGTGGTAAAACTCATTCGTGAAAGAGATGGAAAAGATTTAAGAATTGTTGAAGAAAGGGATTATATAAAAAATATTAAACCCAGTGGCTATAGAAGTTATCATATTATAATCAAATATCCCTTACAAACCATTCGTGGTGAAAAAGAAATTTTAACGGAGATTCAAATCCGTACTTTGGCCATGAATTTTTGGGCAACGATTGAACATTCATTAAGGTACAAATATAAAAAGGATATGCCGGATTACATTCATAAGAGACTGCTCAATGCTGCAGAAGCGGCATTTACTTTAGATAAAGAAATGTCTGAAATAAGAGAAGAAGTCTTAAAAGCGCAGGAACAATTTGAAGCCAGAAGTAATATGATTGCTGAAATCTTTACGAATATCCAGAATCTATCTAAAATCAACGAAATTAAAGAAGCAGGGAAATTATATCAAAAGTTTTGGGAAATTTGGGAAGAAGGAGACATAGAAAAATTAGAAGATTTTAATAGAAAGTTAGATATACTGGCAGAAATATATGGAGCACAAAGGCTCCATTAATTCGAAGGTTTTTGGCCGAAGTACTGGTAGTAATCTACTTTTATTCGGCCATTATAAAGCTTTCTTTTTTTATTGGCTTTTTTGCCAAAATACTTTTCAAATTCTTCTACAGAAGTTAAGAAATATAAAGACCAGGTGGATTCGTCTTTGAAGATTTTTCCAAGGCTTTTATATAGATTTTTGATTTCTTCTCTTTCTCCAAGCCGTTCTCCATAAGGCGGGTTAGTGATTAAAATTCCATAAGGCTCTTGAATGTTTATTTTTTTTGCATCTTTTACTTCAAACCGGATACAGTCATCAACGCCTGCTTCCCGGGCGTTTTCTTTTGCAATACAGATGGCTTCAGGATCGATATCATAAGCGGTTATTTTTAGCTGAACTTCCTGATCTATGGCTTTATAGGCAGCGGTTTTTTCTTTTTTCCATATTTCTTTTTCAATTTGAGGCCAGTCCATACAGGCAAAGTTTCTGTTTAATCCAGGAGCTATGTTTTTTCCAATAAGGGCAGCTTCTATCGGGATTGTTCCAGAACCGCAAAAGAAATCATAGAGGCTTCTGTTTTTATTCCAATAACTTAATTGTATTAAAGCTGCAGCTAATGTTTCTCTTAAAGGGGCTTCCACAGCTTTTTGTCTGTACCCTCTTTTATGAAGGCCAGTACCACTGGTATCAATGGTAAGGCTTGCCAGGTCCTTTAACAGGGAAACCTGGATAGTATATTCAGCGCCGCTTTCTTTAAACCATTCCACTTGATATTTGTTTTTTAATTTTTCAACAACGGCTTTTTTAACAATTGCCTGGCAGTCTGGAACGCTGTAGAGTTTGGATTTAACGGATTTACCCGTAACAGTAAACTTACCATCTATGGGAATCCATTCATCCCAGGGTAGGGCTTTGGTTTTTTCAAAAAGTTCTTCAAAAGTCAGGGCCTTAAATTCTCCCATTTCCAATAAGATACGGTCGGCAGAGCGCAACCAGAGATTGGTGCGGACAATATCTTCTTTTCCTCCCATAAAAGTAACTTTGCCGTCAGAAACTTTAAGGTCTGTATAGCCTAAATCCATTAATTCTTTTTTAACGATGGCTTCTAATCCAAAGCTGGTCGTAGCAATTAACTTTAAATTTTTCATTTGAATACTCCTTATCGTTTAGTTTAGACAGTAATATTCTAATGCATATTGGGAAAAATGAAAATAATTGAATTAAAATAATTGATACATTCATTAGTTTTACGCATTCTTTTGTTTTTATTTATGATAAAATCAGTGATTGGGACGATTGTAATAGAAAAATATAATATCTTATTGACAGTCAAATCATAAAGTGATATTCTATTATGGAAAACCGAGTAATAAACTAGGAATTAAATCTCGAGGTGAGAGTATGAGATTATCAACTAAAGGCAGATATGGTTTAAAAGCAATGGTAGATTTGGCAATTCATAGTCAGGATAAGCAGATTGCTTTAAGGCATATTGCGGAAAGACAAGACATTTCCGAGCATTATTTAGAGCAGTTAATTGCTGTTTTAAGGAAATCCGGTTTAGTGAAGAGTGTCAGAGGGGCACAGGGAGGCTACAGCCTGGCTTTACCTCCTGACGAAATCACTGTTGGAGATATACTCAGGGCATTGGAAGGTTCTTTAGCACCTGTTGCTTGTGTTGATGATGAGTTTGCTGAAAACTGCGCTGAGTGGGATTATTGTGTTACTAAATTTGTTTGGCAAAAAATCCGGGATAAGGTCAATGAAGTCGTTGATTCTATCACCCTTCAGGATTTGGCTGAAGAACATGAAAAATTAAATTGTGACAAAGAATATATGTATTATATTTAGTTTTAGCTTGCAAGTGAGGAGTGGTGTGAAAATGCATAAGATATATTTTGATCATGCTGCTACAACTTCTACGAGAAAAGAAGTTGTAGATATTATGTTGCCATATTTTACCGAAAGTTTTGGGAATCCTTCCAGTGTTTATGAAATTGCAAGAAAGAACAAACAAGCAGTTGACGAAGCCAGACAGAAGACTGCCGATCTTTTAGGGGCAGATTTTAATGAGATATATTTTACCAGTGGAGGAACTGAATCGGACAACTGGGCCATTAAAGGCGTAGCAGAAAGTTATAAAAGCAAGGGAAATCACATCATTACATCTGCTATCGAGCACCATGCAGTCCTTCATACTTGTCAGTATTTAGAATCTAAAGGCTATGAAGTGACGTATTTACCTGTTGACGAATATGGACAAGTTAATCCTGAAGATGTAAGAAAGGCCATTAAAGACACGACCATTCTGATTTCTATTATGTATGCCAATAATGAAATTGGTACCATTCAGCCTATAGAAGAAATTGGCCGTATTGCAAAAGAAAGAGGTGTTTTATTCCATACGGATGCGGTTCAGGCCATGGGGCATATTCCGATCGATGTGAAAAAAGCCAATGTAGATTTGTTGTCTTTTTCGGGACATAAATTTCATGGTCCCAAGGGAATTGGTGCTCTCTATATAAGAAAAGGCGTAAGAATTAAGCCACTTTTACATGGAGGGGCTCAGGAAAGGAACAGAAGGGCAGGAACAGAAAATGTTCCTGGAATTGTAGGCTTGGCTGCGGCTTTAGAACTGGCTATAAGAGATATGGAAGAAAATAATAAAAAAATGCTTGAACTTAGGGATTATATTATCAGAGGGATTACTGAAAGAATTGAACACGTGAAGTTAAATGGTCATCCTACAAAGAGGTTGCCCAATAATATTAATTTTACTTTTGATTTTATTGAAGGTGAATCCTTATTATTGTTATTAGACAGTAAAGGCATTTACTGTTCCAGTGGTTCAGCATGTACATCCGGTTCGCTGGATCCGTCTCATGTTTTACTGGCAATCGGGCTTCCTCATGAAAGAGCTCATGGTTCTTTAAGAATTACTCTTGGAGATGAAAATACCAAAGAAGAGGCGGATTATTTGCTTGAAGTGCTTCCGTCTGTTGTTCAAAGGTTAAGAGATATGTCTCCTTTGTATGAGGAGTTTAAAAGAAAAAACAAATAAGTAAAAAATAGATAATAATCAATTAGAAGAGGTGTATTTATGTATAGCGAAAAAGTCATGGATCATTTTATGAATCCCAGAAATATGGGTGAAATTGAAAATGCCTCAGGTGTAGGGGTTGTTGGCAATCCTAAATGTGGAGATATTATGAAAATATATCTTGATATAGAAGATGGCATTATTAAAGATGTTAAATTTAAAACCTTTGGCTGTGGTGCTGCTGTTGCAACGAGCAGCATGGCAACAGAGCTGGTAAAAGGCAAGACTATTGAAGAAGCATTAAAGGTAACCAATAAAGCGGTTATGGAAGCTCTTGACGGTTTGCCACCTGTAAAGGTACATTGCTCTGTTTTGGCAGAAGAAGCAATTCATGCAGCATTATGGGATTATGCACAAAAAAACGGAATAGAAATTGAAGGATTAAAGCCTCCTGTTGACCACGACGATCATCATCATGATATTCATGAGGATGACGAATAAGTTTTTGAGGTGAAAGAATGTCTAAAAAAAAAGTTGTTGTAGGGATGTCTGGAGGCGTTGATAGTTCCGTTACTGCTTACTTGCTTAAGGAGCAAGGTTATGAGGTTATAGGTATGACCATGCAGATTTGGCAGGATGAAACAAGAGAAGAAATGGAAAATCATGGGGGATGCTGTGGTCTGTCCGCAGTAGACGATGCCAGAAGAGTATGTCAAAAAATAGGTATTCCCCATTATGTGGTGAATTTCAAAGAAGTTTTTAGTAATAAGGTCATTGATTATTTTGCACAGGAATATTTTAAAGGTAAAACGCCTAATCCTTGCATAGCATGTAACCGCTATATCAAATGGGAATCTATGTTGTTTAAAGCCCTTCAATTAGAAGCAGAATATATTGCAACGGGCCATTATGCAAAAATTGTTTATTTGCCGGAAAGGAAAAGATATACCCTGAAAGAATCAGCTGCTTTAGGCAAGGACCAAACCTATGTCCTTTATAACCTGACACAAGAGCAGTTAAAGCATACTTTAATGCCCTTAGGGGACTATAATAAAGATCAAGTCAGGGAAATTGCAAAGAAGGCAGGGCTTATTGTGGCATCTAAGCCTGACAGCCAGGAAATCTGTTTTATTCCAGATAATGATTATGGTAAATTTTTAGAAGAAAATTTTGATATGCCAATTGTCCCTGGTAATTTTGTAGATACTCAAGGTCATGTCCTTGGAAAACATAAAGGGATTATTTATTACACGGTCGGACAAAGAAAAGGGCTTGGCATTGCCCTTGGAAAACCTATGTATGTTGTAGAAATAAGACCTGAAACAAATGAAGTAGTCTTAGGTGAACACAATGAAGTCTTCAAAAAGGTATTGTATGCAAATGAGCTGAACTTTATGGCTATTGAAAAGTTGGAAGGCAAGATGAGACTGACAGGGAAAATCCGCTACAGCCATGCTAAAGTACCTTGTACTATTGAGATGGCGGGGGATGATTTAATAAGGTGTGAATTTGATGAAGCCCAAAGAGCAATCACTCCTGGACAGGCGGTCGTCTTTTATGATGGAGATATTGTGGTTGGGGGAGGAACCATTTTGTATGGTGTAAACGAATAAAATCCTTGGATATCCAAGGATTTTTTTATAGGCTAAAATTTTAATAAATCAAGGACTTTCTTTTCAACTTCTCTGTTTTTCCCAATATAAGGGTAATCATGAATATGAAGGGCAGGATTAAAATTAAGTTCGATGATACTATAATTATCCTTTGAAGGTTTTTCATTAAGATTTTTAATGATAATATCTGCCCCACAGATTTTGGCACCCACTGCTTGAGCGGCTTTGATGGCAATTTTTTTATAGGCATCAGATATTTCATCGGTATAATCGATACTGTCGCCTCCAGTGCTGATATTGGAGTTTTTACGCAGATAAACAGTTTCATTTTCCTTTGGGATATAGTCAAAATCTTTTCCCTGGGCTTTTAAAAATTCTTCTTCTACATGACCTAAGTTAATCTTTTCAAGGGGGGTTACATAATTTTTTCCCCTTAATGGATCCTGATTTTTTATTTTGACTAATTCTCGAATGCTGTGGACGCCATCGCCTTTTACATTTGCAGGGACCCGGTGTAAAATGGCAGGCACTTCATCGCCAATCACTAAAAAACGATATTCTTTTCCTTCAATAAAATCTTCTATTAAAAGTGTCTTATCTTCTTTAAAAGCATACTGAACCGCATCAAGAAATTCTTTTTGTGAATTCAGTTTTTTTAAAATCGTTATGCCTTTACCAAAATTGGTTGATTTGGGTTTTACCACAATGTCTTTGGTCACGAATTTGGGATATGCAGCCATAGCATCCTCCACAGAACGGATGGTCAAAGATTCTGGGACAGACAACCCATACTCTTTTAAAATGATTTTGGTTACTTCTTTGTTTTCCATAATTAATGGGGCAATATAAGTATCTGCAGAGGTCCTGGTGGCCTGTTTGATATATTCAACCTTATCCCCTTTTTTCAGGCGGATAAAATTATCTTCCCAATCCAGGACTTCAACTTCTATCTTTCTTTTTAAAGCTTCTTTGATAATTAATTGTGTGGACAGTTCTAAGCTTTTATAGTCTTTTGAAATCATTTCATCCCTCCAAAGCATGTTTTTTTGCCCATCTTAATCCAAACTCAATAAAGCTTTCCTGTTTGTTTTTCATTTCGTTTTCAATTAAACTTGAGGGCAGTAAAGAAATATCATAAAGCTTTTCTTTTTCTTTTTGAACACTTTGTCTGTATTTATGGTCATTTATACCTTGATCCATTAAGAAAGCAATGCTTTCCAGTTTATCAAATATCTTATTTCCAAGCTCATGTAGGCTTTGTTTCTTTCTCTTGTCATCATATAGCATTAAATCTGTCTTTCTGCCAGCAAAAGCTACCAATTGTTGATTTATATTGATTATTTCTGAATCTTCTTTAGAAATAGGTCTGTTTTCTTCAAATAAGCAAAAAAGGATAAACACATGAAGAAAATATAATTGACTTAAACTTAAACCTGTTTTTTCAAATGGGTTTAAATCTAAAACTCTTATTTCAATATAGCGAATTCCTCTTTTTTCCAAGGCATCCAGAGAGTTTTCCCCTTCATGGAGTTGTTGCTTGAAACGAATGGGTGAATATAATTCACTTTCTTTTTGCAGTATATTCGCATTTAATTGTAAAGGTTCCCCGTTTGCAAGCAGCCCTAGGTCCAAATATTCTTTACAGGGCGTATTTAATAATTGACGCAAGCCTCTGATATATTCTTCAAGACTGTTGTATGAAATATGATTTTTTCCCTGAATTTTGCTGGAATAACCAAAAGGACTTACTCTAAGGGACGTAGCATATTTTTTAAAGTTACTGATAAAATGTAATTCTTTTGGAATAACCTCTTTTATAAATTTTGATTCTTTGGCTAATACTTTATAAGAAGAATCAAAGGAAGGTGATGCTCCAAAAAGATATATCAAAAGCCATTTATATCTTAGAAAGTTCCGGGCTAAAGAAAAATACAACTGATTGATAAATTCCTGCTCAGAGATTTTATTAGATTGTTGATTGTATAATAAATCAAGAAATTCATCAGCCAGAGAAAAGTTATAATGAATGCCGCAAATCATCTGCATCTTTTTGCCATATCTTAAGGCCAAGCCTTTTCTGTAGATTTCTTGTTCTTTTCCTTTTGGACTGTTGTTAAATTTAGCGATAGGAATTTTTTCTTCATCAGGAAGTCTTGGGGGCATACTAAGAGGCCAGATTAATTCATTTTTTAATGCTTTACCAGCTTTATTGTGAAGATTTAAAAGAAAGTCATAGCTTTGTTCTATGCTGGCAAAGGGTGGCGTAATAAATTCTAACTGACTTTCAGAAAAATCTGTTGTAATATAGGGATTGCTAAGCTTGTCACCAAAAGCTTCCGGATGAGGTGTAAGAGCCAGTTCTCCGGAAAGATTTATTCTCTGGGATTCTTTTTCGAGTCCCCAGGTACCTTTAACAAGTATTTTTTGATTTTCTGATTCAGAGAATAATTTAAGATATCCAGAAAAATTTTGATTCATAGATTCACCTTTTTATATTTATAGTTTTATTTATTATCATATCATATTTTTATTATTTGATGATAAAGTAACTGATTAATATTGTAAAGTAAATTATTTAAACCATTTTATATATTAATGAAATAATGAGGTAATTGATAATTTTTTTCATTATGACTTAAAGAACGACAAAAATAATTTAATAATATAAATATTTTTGTATATAAATAATAAATAAACTCTAATAAATTATAAAGGCTTGCTTAGCTTTTTGGCTCCATGATAGAATACTTCAGGAAGTAATAATAAATTGGGAGGTAAAAGATGGGAGAGTACATCAAGGTAATTTTTACCCTTGTCGGGGGACTGGGACTTTTTATTTATGGTATGCAAATTATGGCAGATGGCTTACAAAAGTCTGCTGGAAATAAAATGAAAAGACTGTTAGAAGCTCTTACAAATAAGAAATTAATGGGCGTATTGGTTGGTGCCGTTGTTACGGCCATTATTCAAAGCAGTTCAGCAACAACCGTTATGGTCGTTGGTTTTGTAAATGCAGGCTTAATGAACTTGTCACAAGCTGTAGGTGTTATTATGGGTGCAAATATCGGGACAACCGTTACCGGCTGGCTTGTTTCAAGTGCAGAATGGGCAAAATTTTTAAATCCTTCAGAATTAGCCCCTCTTGCTATAGCTGTTGGTGTAGGTATGATGATTTTTGCCAAAAGGAAATTTGTCAAACAAATTGGAGAAATTATTGCAGGTTTTGGGATCTTATTTGTTGGTTTAGACATGATGAGTGGTGCAGTAAAACCTTTCAGGGAATCTGAAATATTTAAAAATGCATTTCTAAGCTTAGGGAGAAGTCCTTTGTTAGGTATTTTTGCAGGTTTAGCAGTAACAGCTATTATTCAGAGCAGTTCAGCTTCCATTGGTATTTTACAATCATTAGCAAGGTATTCCTTAGTACCCAGGAGTGCTGCTTTTTATATCATCATGGGACAAAATATTGGAACTTGTGTAACGGCTTTATTTTCAAGTATTGGTGCCAATAAAAACGGAAAAAGAACGGCATATATTCACTTGCTTTTTAATGTAATCGGTACCATGATTTTTTCGATTATAGCTATTGTGTATTTTAAATATATCAACCAGGCTGTTGGAGAATCTTTCATCACAATGACAGAAATCAGTGCTGTACATACGATTTTTAATGTTGCCAATACGGTTATTTTATTCCCTTTTTCCGGAATGCTGGTTTTTTTAGCCAGTCAATTGGTTAGGGGTGAAGATGAAGAAGACGAAAGTGCGCTCAGACATTTAGATGACAGAATATTAGAAACGCCTTCCTTTGCTGTGGAAAGTGCTATTAAAGAAGTGATACGTTTAAGTAAAATGGCAGCAGAAAATGCCAGGTTAGCCATGGAGGCTTTATTAGAAAAAAGTGATGAGAAAGCCGAGCAGGTTTATAAAAGAGAAAAAAGTATTAATGCTTTAGAAAAAGCTATTACTCCTTATCTGGTTAAAATATTAAATTCATCGATTAATGAACGGCAAAATTTAATCATTACAAGCTTATTTCATATTACGAATGATATAGAAAGAGTCGGGGATCATGCAGAAAATATTGCTGAACTGGCGCAATTTGCAATTGCTGAAAATGTGCAGTTTTCAGATATGGCCATAGAAGAATTAAAAACTCTGTCTGAGAAGAGTATAGGCTGTTATGAACTGGCGGCCAGAGCCATTGAAGAAGATAATCCTAGACTGGCCAGACAAGTTGAGCCTTTAGAAGAAATCGTGGACAAGTTGGAAGAAGAATTCAGACAGACCCATATTATAAGACTTTCCCAAAATAAATGCAGTGCAAATTCAGGCGTTGTGTTTTTGGATGTCATCAGCAATTTAGAAAGAATTTCTGACCATGCTTCCAATATTGCTTTTGCCGTTCTGGATCATCATAAAAAAGCTTAAAAAATTCATAGTTTTTTTCTATTTTTTTCTTGATATTTTATCTCGTTTTCGCTACAATAGAAGCGACAATGAGAAATTTTTTTATGAGTACTGGGACGAAAATTGTCGCGCGGGACAAAAATAGTCCCGAGGAGAGATTATAATGAAAAATCTTTCTCTTACATTGCGAAAGATTATTCCTGAAGGGGTTTTGACTTTAGAAAGAAGATATGAAATATTAAGGGCCATCAGTTATTCCCAGCCTGTTGGCAGAAGACTGTTAGCCAATCAGTTAGGCATATCAGAGAGGATTATAAGAAGTGAAACAGATTTTTTAAAAGAAAATTCGTATATAAATGTTACTTCTTTAGGCATGGAAATTACTCATGACGGATATACTATTCTTCAGGGGTTGGAAAACCTTATATATGAATTAAGAGGTCTTACAGAGCTTGAAAAACAAATATCTGAACTATTAAATATCGATAAAGTCATTGTTGTTCCCGGAGATTCCGATAAAAACGAAATGGTCAAAAAAGATATCGGAAAAGCTGCTGCACAGATTTTCAGGGAAATCTTAAAACCAGGCAATACTATTGCCATTACCGGAGGGACAACAGTTGCCCAAATGATTCAGGCTTTTCAACCTTTAAATAATAATAATTATGAAGATGTTTTTGTGTTGCCAGCCAGAGGCAGTATTGGTAATAAAGTTGAATACCAGTCCAATACTTTAGCTTCTCAACTGGCTAATAAATTGGGTGCTGATTATAAGCTTTTAAATATTCCTGATCATTTAAGTAAAAAGTCCCTGGAGAGCATCAGCAAAGAACCGGAAATAAAAGACACGCTTCAAAAAGTATCTAACACAGATATTTTGATTTTTGGTATAGGCAATGCTCTTAAGATGGCTAAAAGAAGAGGGCTGTCAGAAACAATTATAGATTTTTTAAGACGTAAAGAAGCAGTAGCTGAAGCTTTTGGATATTATTTTAATCTTGAGGGCGAAATTGTATACAGTTCCCGTTCTGTGGGGATTCAATTAGATGAAGTTAAAAATATTTCTTATATGATTGCCGTTGCTGGAGGTTCCTCAAAGGCAGAAGCAATTATGGCAGTAAAACATCTTCTAAGAAAAGGCTGTATTGTTATGGATGAAGGAGCTGCCAATGAAATAGTAACATATAAAACGAATCGTTAAGCTGAATATTGTAAGCATATTTTTATGTCTTACAATTATAATAAATTAAATTTTATAGGAGGAATGAAAAATGGCAAAAATTGCAATTAATGGTTTTGGACGAATTGGAAGAAATGCTTTCAAAATAGCAATCGCAAAAGGAATGGATATTGTAGCGATTAATGATTTAACTGATGCAAAGACTTTAGCTCATTTATTAAAATATGATACTTGCTTTGGAAAATTTGATGGAACTGTTGAAGCTAAAGAAGGTGCTTTAGTTGTAAACGGTAAAGAAATCAAAGTTTTTGCTGAAAAGAATCCTGCTGATCTTCCATGGAAAGAACTTGGCGTTGATATTGTAATTGAATCTACAGGTATTTTCAGAAAGAAAGAACAAGCACAATTACATATAGATGCAGGTGCAAAGAAAGTTATTATTTCTGCTCCTGGAAAAGGAACAAAATCAATCGTTATGGGCGTTAATGAAAGTGATTACAATCCTGCAGAAGATGACATTGTTGACAATGCATCCTGTACAACCAACTGTTTAGCACCTGTTGCAAAAGTGCTTCATGAAAAATTCGGTATTAAGAGAGGAATTATGACAACTGTTCACTCTTATACCAATGACCAAAGAATTTTAGACTTACCACACAGTGATTTAAGAAGAGCACGTGCGGCAGCGGAATCTATTATTCCTACAACTACAGGAGCTGCTGAAGCAGTTGCAAAAGTTATTCCTTCTCTTAAAGGAAAATTAACAGGAATGGCAATGCGCGTTCCTACACCTACTGTTTCTGTAGTTGACTTAACAGCAGAATTAGATAAAGACGTAACAGTAGAAGAAGTAAATGCTGCTCTTAAAGCTGCTGCAGATGACAAGATTTTAGGATACACAGATGAACCATTAGTATCTATTGACTTCAGACAAGATTCCCGTTCTTCTATCGTAGATGGTTTATCCACAATGGTGATTGATGGCAACTTAGTTAAAGTTATTTCCTGGTACGACAATGAATGGGGATATTCTAACAGAATCGTTGACTTAGCAAATTATATTGCTGAACGTCTTTAATAATTGCTAAGACCTTTAGGTCCGGTTTTGTAGTAGTATCTATAGGACCGGACCTTATTTCAATTTTAATTATCCATATCAACTGAATTTGCCGAGGAGGGAATATTAATAAAATGTTAAATAAAAAGACTGTAGACGATATTCAGGTTAAAGGTAAAAGAGTGTTAGTTCGCTGTGATTTTAATGTTCCACTTGAAAATGGTAGAATTACGGATGAAAACAGACTGGTAGCAGCTCTTCCAACAATTAAGAAATTAGTTAATGAAGGTGCAAAGGTCATCTTATGTTCTCATTTAGGAAAACCTAAGGGAGAACCCAAACCTGAAATGTCATTAGCACCTGTTGCTAAAAGATTAAGTGAATTATTGGGAAAAGAAGTTGTATTTGCAAAAGATGATAATGTTGTTGGAGAAAACGCTAAAAAAGCAGTTAGCGAAATGAAAGAAGGCGATATCGTTCTTCTTGAAAATACAAGATATCGTATAGAAGAAACCAAAAACATCGATGATTTTAGTAAAGAATTAGCAAGCCTTGCGGATGTATTTGTTAACGATGCTTTTGGAACAGCTCACAGAGCACACTGCTCCAATGTAGGTGTTACTAAGTTTATCGAAGGCGATTGTGCTGTAGGATATTTAATGCAAAAGGAAATCGAATTCTTAGGTAACGCTGTAAATAATCCAAAAAGACCTTTCGTAGCGATTTTAGGTGGCGCGAAGGTATCTGATAAGATTAATGTAATCAACAATCTTCTTGATAAGGTAGACACCTTAATTATTGGCGGCGGTATGGCATATACTTTCCTTAAAGCAATGGGATATGAAGTTGGAAAATCCCTTCTTGAAGAGGATAAAGTTGAATTTGCAAAAGAAATGATGGAAAAGGCTAAAGCAAAGGGTGTAAACTTTTTACTCCCTGTTGATACGGTTGTTGCAAAAGAATTTAAAAATGATGCAGAGCAAAAAGTTGTTGAAAGAGGCGGCATTGAACCTGATTGGGAAGGTTTAGATATTGGACCTGAAACCAGAAAACTATTTGCTGATGCTGTAAAAGATGCAAAAACTGTTGTTTGGAACGGACCTATGGGCGTTTTTGAAATGCCAAACTTTGCAAAAGGTACCATGGCTGTTGCAGAAGCATTAGCACAAACTGATGCGATTACCATTATTGGTGGTGGAGACTCTGCAGCTGCTGTAAATATATTAGGTTATGGAGATAAGATGACTCATATTTCTACTGGAGGCGGTGCTTCTTTAGAATTCCTTGAAGGTAAAGAACTACCCGGAGTAGCTGCTGCAGATGATAAATAAGTGTAGGAGGTTATTATGCGTAAAAAAATCATTGCGGGAAACTGGAAAATGAATAAAACTCCGGAAGAAGCACAAAAACTGGTGGAAGAATTAAAAGCTTTAGTGAATACAGACAAGGTTGATGTTGTCTTTTGCCCTCCTTTTGTATGTCTTCCCGGAGTCATTGAAGCAGTAAAAGGTACTCATATTGCCGTTGGTGCACAAAATATCCATTTTGAAGAAAGTGGTGCCTATACTGGTGAAGTATCTGCTGAAATGCTTAAAAATTTAGGAGTAAAATATGTCATTTTAGGGCATTCTGAAAGAAGAGAGTACTTCCATGAAACCGATGAAATTGTTAATAAAAAAGTACTTAAAGCTCTTGAACATGACTTGATTCCTATTATTTGTGTCGGAGAATCTTTAAAGCAAAGAGAACAAGGGATTACAATAGATTTAGTCCGTCTACAAACTAAAATTGCTCTGAAAGATGTTCCTGCCGACAAAGCAAAAGAATTAGTGATTGCTTATGAGCCTATATGGGCTATTGGAACGGGTAAAACTGCAACTGCTGAGCAAGCAGAAGAAGTTTGTAAGGCAATACGTGAGGTGGTTGCTGAAATTTATGATCAGACAGTGGCAGATGCTATCCGTATTCAATATGGTGGCAGCGTAAATGCTGGAAATGCAAAAGAACTTTTTGAAATGCCTAACATTGACGGTGGCTTAGTCGGAGGAGCGAGTTTAAAAATAGATTTTAGCAAGATTGTGAACTATAACGACTAAGAAAGATGATAGAAGGAGTATTATTATAATGATGAAGAAACCAACAGTCCTAATGATACTTGACGGTTTTGGACTAAATGACCGCTGCGAAGGCAATGCTATTTGCCAGGCAAAAACCCCTGTAATAGACGAATTGATGAAAAAGTATCCTTTTGTAAAGGGTTATGCCAGTGGCATGGATGTAGGACTTCCTGAAGGCCAAATGGGTAATTCGGAAGTTGGACATTTAAACATCGGAGCAGGTCGTATTGTATATCAGGAACTGACAAGAATCACAAAATCTATACAAGATGGAGATTTCTTTAAAAATCCTGAATTGCTGGCTGCAGTGAATAACTGCAAAGAAAACAATTCATCCCTTCATTTATTCGGACTGGTATCTGATGGAGGGGTACACAGCCACAATTCTCATATATATGCCTTGCTGGAGCTGGCTAAAAGAGAAGGCTTGTCTAAAGTATATGTGCACTGTTTCTTAGATGGCAGGGATACACCTCCGGCTTCAGGAAAGGAATATGTGGCGCAGCTTCAGGAAAAAATAAAGGAAATTGGTGTAGGTAAAATAGCAACTGTTATGGGAAGATATTATGCCATGGACAGGGATAACCGCTGGGAAAGAGTTAAACTGGCTTACGATGCCATGGTTTTAGGCGAAGGAAACAGATGCGCTGACCCAGTTGAAGCAGTTCAATTGTCATATGACAATGAAATTTATGACGAATTTGTTGTGCCTACAGTGATCACAGCTTCTGATGAGCCTGTGGCTACCATTCAGGCCAGAGACTCAATTATCTGCTTTAATTTCAGACCTGACAGAGTAAGACAAATTACAAGAGCATTTTGTGATGAAGATTTTGCAGGTTTCGAAAGAGCAAAAGGTTTTTTGCCTCTTAAGTATGTTTGCTTTACTGAATATGACATTACCATAAAGAATAAAGAGGTTGCTTTTAAGCCTACAAGTTTAACCAAGACTCTAGGTGAATATTTGGCCGAAAAAGGATTAAAACAATTGCGTCTGGCTGAAACAGAAAAGTATGCCCATGTTACCTTTTTCTTTAATGGTGGCGTAGAAAAGCCTAATGAAGGAGAAGACAGAATTCTGGTAAATTCTCCCAAAGTTGCGACTTATGATTTAAAGCCGGAAATGAGTGCAATTGAAGTAACCGATAAACTGGTTGAGGCGATACTTTCTAATAAATATGATTTTATCGTAATTAACTATGCAAATCCGGACATGGTAGGTCATACAGGCGTTTTAGAAGCAGCCATAAAAGCTATAGAAACCATAGATACTTGCGTAGGCAGGGCGGTTGATGCCTTATTACAAGTTGATGGTCAGATGTTTATTTGTGCAGACCATGGTAATTCAGAACAGTTAGTAGATTATGACAATGGAGAGCCTTTTACGGCACATACAACCAATCCTGTTCCCTTTATACTAGTTAATGCAGGAGAAGGAATAGGATTAAAAGAAGGTGGAAGGCTTGCAGATATAGCGCCTACACTTCTTGATTTAATGGGTCTTGAAAAACCGGAAGAAATGACCGGTAACTCACTATTAGTTAGAAACTAAATTATATATATACTAATGTTGAAAGGAGAAATAAAATGAAAGGATACTTAGAAATTTTAGACGTATTTGCAAGAGAAATTATGGATTCAAGAGGCAATCCTACTGTAGAAGTAGAAGTAGTTGTAGATGCTGGTGGAAGACAAGTGGTTGGAAGAGCAGCTGTACCTTCAGGAGCTTCTACTGGTGCCTTTGAAGCAGTTGAGCTTCGTGATGGTGGCGACAGATATGTAGGTAAAGGTGTACAAAACGCAGTTGATAATGTTAACAACATTATTGCTGAAGAAATTATCGGAATGAATGCGCTTGATCAAGTTGAAATTGACAACAGAATGATTGAATTAGACGGAACACCTAACAAATCCAAATTAGGTGCTAACGCTATTCTTGGTGTATCTTTAGCTGTTGCAAAAGCAGCTGCAGAAGCATTAGATATGCCTTTATACCAATACCTTGGCGGCTTCAATGCAAAAGTATTGCCAGTTCCTATGATGAACATCTTAAATGGTGGAAAACATGCTGACAATACAGTAGACTTACAAGAATTCATGATTATGCCAGTTGGTGCAAAATCCTTCAGCGAAGCTTTAAGAATGTGTGCTGAAGTATATCACAACCTTAAGAAAGTATTAAGTGCCAGAGGTTTATCTACAGCAGTTGGTGATGAAGGAGGATTTGCTCCTGACTTAGCAACATCTGAAGAAACCATTCAGGTAATTATCGAAGCGGTTGAAAAAGCTGGATACAAACCAGGAGAAGATATCCGTATTGCGCTTGATGCCGCTGCAACTGAATTATATGATGAAGAAACAAAAACTTACCGTTTCCCAGGCGAAAGCAAAATGAAAGGTCAGGAAATCGTAAGAACCTCTGAAGAAATGGTTGCTTACTATGAAGATTTAGTAAATAAATTCCCAATTATTTCTATTGAAGATGGCTTAAGTGAAGAAGACTGGGAAGGCTGGAAGTTATTAACTGAAAGATTAGGCAAGAGAATTCAATTGGTTGGTGACGACTTATTTGTAACCAACACTGAAAGATTAGCAAAAGGTATTGAATTAGGCGTAGCAAACTCCATTTTAATCAAAGTAAATCAAATTGGTACATTAACTGAAACCTTTAATGCGATTCAAATGGCTAACAGAGCAGGCATGACAGCAGTTGTTTCTCACAGATCCGGAGAAACAGAAGATGCAACGATTGCAGACATTGCTGTAGCTGTAAATGCTGGCCAAATTAAGACTGGTGCTCCTTGCCGTTCTGACCGTGTTGCTAAATACAATCAATTACTCCGTATCGAAGAAGAATTAGGCGATACAGCAGAATATCTTGGATTAAAAGCATGGTTTAACCTTAAATAATTAAGCGGTTAGTCAATATAGAGCGTTTTTTATGTATATAGATTAGGATGCCTGATTTAGCCAGGCATTCTAATCTTTTTTTATAGACAATAAAAAATACTTCCAAATAGAGCATCTAATTATAAAACATTAGAGGGTCTAGTTTGGAAGTATATACCGTATCTTCGATTTCTACCCACTTAAATGGCAATGTTAATTTTTTTCCGTCCATTTCTATTTCGAAAGGATCTATTGTAAAATAAGATTCTGAATCTGCTAAGTCAATTTCTAAATTTTCTGTATTCGTTTCTTCGGAGTTTGACTGTTCTGCTTCAGAATCTTTATCATTAGTATTCAGTTGATTGGTTTCTGAAATTTCATCAGTATTTGATTGCTGTACTTCATTTTTATTACAACCAGTAAAACAAATACAAAATAGTATTACAAAGAATAAGAAACAAATTAAGTAATTTGTCTTTTTCATTTTAATATTAGCCTCCTCCTTTGTTATAAAATTTTAAGCATCAGTTTTTCCTGGATTTTATGAGTCATTTTAAAATCTTTTTTAGCAAGCAAAAAGGATAGATGGTTGATAAAATAGTTATTATATTATTATATAATGCTAACTGTTATTGATGACCGCTCCTTTCTTTTTATAAATTAAGTATGGGCATAATTTTAAATCATAATTAACTTTAAATCAATAAAAAACTGTGGTTTAAGAACAGTTTTATATTAATTGCCAAGTATTTGCTTATTTTTATTGCACAATTTATTACTTTATGCTAAAATGTTGATGTTAAAAACTTAGGAGGGGTAGAAATGAGCACACTAACGATTGTATTATCAGTAGTTTATGTAATATTGGCTTTAATTCTTATTACGGCTGTAATGCTTCAGGAAGGAAAATCTGCAGGTTTAGGTACTCTTTCTGGATCAAATTCAGATACTTTTTGGGGAAAAAATAAAACGTATTCCTTAGAAGGTCAGCTTGAAAAGTTTACTAAAATCCTTGCAGTATTATTTATTGTTCTTGCTGTTGTTTTAGTTGTATTAATTAAATAAGACATTAAAATAACACACTTTGAAAATAAGTGTGTTTTGTTTTATTTTATGTTTAGTTTTTTTAAGAATTGATATACTAAAGATAAATAGTTTTTTATACGAGGTGACTGGATTGGATACAATAGAAAAAATGGAAGAAAGAAAACAATTGATTCTGGATTTAATGAGTCATAAAGATTACAGACCGATGAAAATTAAAGAGCTTAGTATGTTGTTACAAGTACCAAATCATGAAAGAGCTGCTTTGGAAGAGATCTTAAACCAGCTCATTCAGGAAGGAAAAATTATCCGCACCAAAAAAGGTAAATATTCCCTCCCCGAAACTTTAAACATGGTAATAGGTATTTTTCAGGGTAATGCTAAAGGTTATGGATTTTTACTGTTAGAAGACAGTGATGCCAATGATATCTTTATTCCTGCCGATAAGGTCAATGGTGCTATGCATAAGGATAAAGTCTTATGCAAAATTATAAAAGCAGAGCATGGCGGAAGAAAGACAGAAGGGGAAATTGTACAGATTCTTGAAAGAGGTTCAGAGAAAGTCGTAGGTACATACGAGAAAAGTAAGAATTTTGGTTTTGTCATTCCTGATGGAAAAAACTTTTCCAAAGATATTTTTATTCCTAAAGGAGACGATTTAGGCGCTGTTACAGGGCATAAAGTAGTTGTTAAAATAACCGACTGGGGTAAGGACAGAAGAAATCCAGAAGGCGAAATCATAGAAATTCTGGGTCATATCAATGATCCCGGAACGGATATTTTATCTATTATTAAAGAATTTGACATGCCTATGGACTTTCCTGAAGAAGTCATGAAAGAAATAGAATCTGTTCCAGATGAACTCAGTGAAGAGGATATCAAGGGAAGAGAAGACTTAAGAGCTATAAGAATGGTTACCATAGATGGTGAAGATGCAAAGGATTTGGATGATGCCATTTCTTTAGAAAAGTTACCCAATGGTTTATACCGTTTAGGAGTTCATATTGCAGATGTATCCCATTATGTAAGAGAAAATACAGCTTTAGATAAAGAAGCTTATAAAAGGGGAACCAGTGTTTATTTGGTGGACAGAGTAATCCCTATGCTTCCTCATAAGCTTTCCAATGGAATATGTTCTTTAAATGCAGGGGAGGACAGGTTAGCACTTAGCTGTATCATGGATATAGACAGTGCGGGTGTAGTAAAAAACCATAGAGTCGTGGAATCTGTTATTAATGTCAATGAACGGATGACTTATACAAATGTAAAGAAAATTTTAGTGGACAAAGATGAAGAACTTATCAGCAAATATAAAGATTACGTTGACTTTTTCAAACTCATGGAAGAGTTGTGTATTATTCTGAGGGAAAAGAGGATTAAAAGAGGGGCAATTGATTTTAATTTCGAAGAAGCAAAAATTATTTTAGATGAAAAAGGAAAGGCTGTTGATGTACAAATCGTAGAAAGAAATATTGCTACCAGAATTATTGAAGAGTTTATGCTAGTGTGTAATGAAACGATTGCAGAAGATTTTTATTGGAGAGGTGTTCCTTTTATTTATCGTACTCATGAAGATCCGGATTCAGAAAAAATCCTGACTTTATCAAGTTTTATTCACAATTTCGGCTATCGTATCAAAGGTGCCAGCAAAGTTCATCCAAAGGATTTACAAAAGATACTTTTTGATATTGAAGGAAAGCCAGAGGAAGCAGTTATCAGCCGCTTGGTACTGCGCTCCCTGCAACAGGCAAGATATACTTATACAAATGATGGACACTTTGGTTTGGCAGCAAAGAATTACTGTCATTTTACTTCCCCCATTAGAAGATATCCGGATTTACAAATTCATCGAATTATTAAAGCGGTCATTCATAATAAATTAGACGAAAAAACCACTAAGAGGCTAAATAAAATAATGCCTGAGGTTGCAAAACACTGTTCTATAAGGGAAAGAGTTGCTGACGATGCTGAAAGGCAAACAGAACAATTGAAAAAAGTGGAGTATATGATGGATAAAATCGGAGAAAGGTTTGACGGGATTATTTCTGGTCTGACTTCCTGGGGTATGTATGTGGAACTGCCCAATACGGTTGAGGGTCTTGTTCATGTGACAGAAATGGATGATGATTATTATATCTTTGATGAAGCGCATTATTTACTTATTGGAGAAAAGAGAAAAAAGATTTATCGGATTGGAGATAAGGTAAAAGTAAAAGTGCTTAATGCAGATCTTATTCAAAGAACAATTGACTTTTCTTTAGTACTGCCAGAGGATGATATTGAAGAGGAATAAAAGAAAAATAGCTCATTGAGCTATTTTTCTTTTATATACTTAACAGCATATTCTATAATATCATCCTCTGTATACCTAATATCAGGTTCAATCCCTGTTCCCTGGACATTTTGATTTTTAGGCGTATTCCAAAACATGGTTGTTGCCTTTACTGCAAAATTCTTTTTTAAAGGGATGATGATTTGTCCAGTTCCTTTACCATAACTGGTATCGCCTATTAATATAACATTATCTAAATTGTCTTTCAGAGCTGCAATAAAGCCTTCAGCAGAGCTGGCAGTATCATTATTTTGCAGAATAATGATTTTATCGTAACTTAATTGTTTTTTCTTTTTACTTTTTACGGTTTTACTAAATAATTTTGACCGGGTATTATCATAAGAAATAATATTATCTTCAGGCAGGAACAGATCGGCTATATAATTTAAGGCAAAAACATCTCCGCCGGGGTTATCCCTGAGGTCAATAATGATATTTGTGTATTTTTCCAAAGTCTCTTTTTCATTTTTTACAAAATTTTTGGTGTGTTTAGAGTAATTGGTGAGTTTGAGATAAACAATATTTTCGTCTAGCTCATCAACATAGGATTGATCCGCTTTCTTTTTTTCATTTTCCTTACTTTTTTTGTACTGTTCAGGTAAGTATTGATAAGTGTAAGGGTCAGGTTGCTCTTCTCTGATTTCCCGTGTTACAATAGATATGACAAGATTGTCAAAGTATTTGTAATATTGTCCATTAACATCTCTTTTTAATTCTCTCTCAAAGAGTTTGTCCAGACTGTCTGTGTAAATATAGTTTTGACTAATTAAATGTTTGAAAGCTAAGTAATCATAATTCAAATAAATATAGTATAGATTTGCAATAATCAGGAGAACTAAAATAGCCATTACAATATAAAATTTCCTTTTTAGCTTCTGGTATTTGGCTTCCATAGAAACAAACATGGTTTTTTTTCGTATTAACATAATAACCTCCTAATTAGTTCTATTAAATATAGTTTATTGCATCTAATAATAAAGTACAATAACCATTTTTATGGAATCAAATTATGATGAAAGATATTCAATTAATTGAAAAAAAAGGTTTCTGCAAAGACTTGAAATCGCTTAAAAATATGTTATAATAAATCTTGCACCCTAAATGGGAAGACGGGGGAGAATATTCAAATGACAAAGACAAATTCAGATATTAAGATTATTGCACAAAATAAAAAAGCATATCATGATTATTTTATCGAAGATACTTATGAAGCGGGGATTTCCCTTGCAGGAACAGAAGTAAAATCTGTCCGCATGGGTAAAGTCAGCATCAAAGAAAGCTATATCCGTATAAAAGACGGAGAGGTTTTCATATTGAATATGCATATTAATCCTTATGAAAAAGGCAACATTTTCAATAAAGATCCCCTAAGAACAAGAAAGTTACTGCTTCATAAAAGAGAAATCTCCAAGTTGATGGGTGCAGTTGCTCAAAAAGGCTATACCATTGTTCCTCTTAAAGTATATTTAAAAGGAAGCTTAGTTAAAGTTTTAATTGGTGTAGCAAAAGGTAAGAAATTATACGATAAACGGGAAGACATAGCAAAGAAGGATCAAAGGCGTCAAGCTGAAAAAGAATTTAAAGTTAAAAACTTGTATTAGCTTATTTACGGGGGTGTACTGGTTTCGACGGGAATCACGTATATCGGGGCAGCCATTCGCAGAATCCGGAGCTGCGTCAACAATCTGGAACTTAAATATAAACGCAGAAGAAAATTACGCTTTTGCTGCTTAATTAAAAGCAGCTGTCTCTCTTAGATTCCCGCAGTCTAAGAAGAGGCACCGACCAGGCGGGCAACTTTCTCTCTTAAGCTTTGCGGAGAGATCGTATTGATGAAGCTACCAAGGTAAAAAGCCTGTCGTTAGGCGTTTTACCAAGGGAATTTTAAAATAACGACTATAATGGAAGAGACCACGATATATGGATTTTCGGACGGGGGTTCAACTCCCCCCACCTCCATCGCATCTATCCACGTCATTTTTTGGCGTGGATTTATTAAATTTTGTTTCGTTTCCGGTATCTATATAAAGAAATAATGCCTTATTGGAGAAAAATTCTCTAATAAGGCTTTTTTGAACTCGTTCTGACAGTTAAGAAAGGTATTTATTTTATTAAATTTTATGCTAGACTTGATAAGAAAAAATTTATATTTTAATAAAGTGGTTAAAGAATAATTTATGGAGGGATAATCTATTGAAGACAATCGGTTTAATCGGAGGTATGAGTTGGGAAAGTACGATGGTATATTATCAACTGATAAATGAAGTCGTAAAAAATCAACTCGGAGGTTTGCATTCTGCAAAACTACTTTTATACAGCGTTGATTTTTATGAAATAGAACAGTGTCAGGTTAAAGGAGAATGGGATAAAGCTGCTGATATTTTATCTGCTGTTGCGCAAAACCTTGAGAAAGCTGGTGCAGATTTTATTGTGATTTGCACCAATACAATGCATAAAGTCGTTCCACAAATTCAAGGCAGAATAAAGATTCCAGTTTTACATATTGCTGAAGCGACAGCAGAGGAATTAAAAGCTCATAACATAGTTAAAGTAGGTCTATTGGGAACAAAATATACTATGACCCAGGAGTTCTATAAAGAAAAATTAATGAGTGAAGGAATTGAAGTGGTGATTCCTAATGATGATGACATTGAACGGATTAATGATGTGATATATCATGAATTATGCTTAGGAATCATTTCAGACCAGTCGAAACAGGAATATTTGCGTATTATTAATCAAATGGCAAAGAAGGGAGCAGATGGAATTCTTTTAGCTTGTACTGAAATTGGAATGCTGATTAAACAAGAAGATACATCTTTGCCTGTTTTCGATACAACTCAAATTCATGCAAGAAGAGCAGCCTTGTTTGCCATTAATGATTAAAGAAAGAATAAAATGACATAAGAGCAGATATTTCAAAGATAGATTATATGAATCATGTTAAAAAGGTCTTTTAGAAACTTGATTTTGTTCTTGTTGTATATCATTTTAACGGATTTATTTCAAAGTACATTTAAATATCGGGCTATAGATTAAATTTGTCCCAGGCGCTATGTAAATCATTCTTTTGATAATAGCGTCTTTTTTTATGAACTACATTATTGAAAGTTTATTTTATTAAGATACAGTAACATCAATGAAATGCCCTAATCATAAAATATTAAATAGAATGTGTTTTATGGGGGGAAGAAATGAAAATAACAGAAAAATTTTTGGAGAAAAATGTGTATAGCAGACCAGGAACAAAAGTGAACTACCGCCACTTATAGAAGTGGCAGCTTCGTGGTCAAGGTAACTACCGTTACCAGATACCCCACGCTCAAAGGGCTGTTCCTTCCCCAGGCTTACCATCTACATGGCTAATTTTAGTAGGTTCTTTGCTGCGTTTACATCTCTATCATGTATAGCACCACAATTTGGACATTCCCACACTCTTAATGCTAAATCTTTTACATCAGAATTTTTATATCCACATTCACTACATATTTGACTTGATGCAAAGTTTTTTGGTGCTATTATTATTTCTCTACCATACCATTTAGCTTTGTACTCTAACATTTGCCTGAATTCGTACCATGATACTTCTGATATTGATTTTGCTAAATGATGATTCTTCAACATATTCTTTACTTTCAAATCTTCTAAAACTATCACTTGGTTCTCGTTGATAATTTTAGAAGATAGTTTGTGTAAATAATCCCTTCTTTGATTTGCTAATTTTTCATAAGTTTTTGCTAATAATAATCTTGTCTTTTCCCAATTTTTACTTCCTAGTTTCTTTCTTGACAAATCTTTATTTAATTTTCTTAATCTTTTTTCTGTTTTTCTCAACCACTTAGGATTTTCAAATACTTCCCCATTATTTGTTACTGCAAAATCCTTAATTCCTAAATCTATCCCTACTTTCTTATCTGTTTTGGGTAATGGTTTTATTTCTTCTTCTACAAGTATTGAAATATAATATTTATTCGTAGTTGTTTTAGATATTGTACAAGATTTAATTTTTCCTGTAAATTGCCTATGTTGTTTAATCTTTACCCTTGATTTTAGTTTTGGAAGTTTAATATATCCATTTTCAATATATATAGTTCCATTTTGATTATTAGTTGTATAAGATTGTTTATCCTTTTTTCTTTTGAATTTAGGAAACCCTATGCTTTTATCTCTAAAAAAGTTTTTATATGCTTGCTCTAAATCAAGTTGTGCATTTGCTAATGCTAAACTGTCTACTTCCTTTAGAAAAGGAAATTGTTCCTTATATTGAGCAGGCGTATTATGCAACATCTGTCCAGTTTCTTTATAATAATTTATTTTATCTTCCAACATCTTGTTGTATATGAATCTTACACAACCAAAACATTTAGCAAAATATTCTTGTTGTTTTTTATTAGGATATAATCTAAATTTGTATGCTTTTAACATAATTACACATCACTTCCCTTGACTTTCTATATGTCGCTTTATTACATCAATTGATACTCCACAATATATTCGTCAAACATTTTCGGCAATTCATCTCCCACTTACAGAAGTTGGGAGACTTCTTGCCAATTTAGGTTAAAGAATGTATTAAAATCTTTGCATTTTTGGCGTTTTAAATCCCACCATTAAGTTTCAATACCCGTTTTTTTAAAACAGTCAGATTTCAAAAAATCGTTAACATATGATTCACCACACATCATTGGATGCCTGCTTTTATAAATCCTGCTTTGAGGCAACAAATATGAATACTGGTTTGCCTCTCTCCCCCATAGAAACCAATTGGTGCTTGGATTTTTCTTTACAATATATCGGATTATTTCTACTGCAAAATTTCCCCATATCTCTCCTATGACTTTAGTATAACATACAACTTGAAATTATTCTTGATATGTCTTTCTTACCCTTTTTATAATCTACAAACAATTTAAACAAGGAGGGAAGTATATGAGTAAAGTACATAATACCTTTTATATAAACTCTAAAGAACGTTTTGCCCAAATAAAACTAAATAAAATTTTTCATGAACTGATTGCAAATATTGAAAAACCTTTTGAAAAAGTAGCCATTGTTTGTATCGGTACAGACCGCAGCACTGGTGACAGTTTTGGTCCATTGGTCGGTTACTTTTTAAGCCAATATAAAAGACTTTATTCTTTTGACATCTATGGAACAATCCATGACCCTGTTCATGCTTTGAATTTAGAAGCAACTCTTTTAAATATTGACACTTCAAACACTTTAACAATTGCAGTTGATTCTGCATTAGGCAAAATAGAAAATATCGGCTGTATAATGACAGGCTATGACCCTATTTATCCAGGAAGTGGAGTTGGTAAAAAACTTCCTCCTGTTGGCGATATTCACCTGTCTGGTATCGTAAATATGAGTGGCTTCATGCCTTTTGCCTTGCTGCAGTGCACCAGTCTGGGTTTGGTTTATCATATGGCTCAAATGGTTGCATGGACAGTTATACATGCCTGTTCACAATCCCCTCTTAAGGAAAAGATATATATCTATAGAAGGCAAAACATATCCGCTTTGGTGTGATTTTTCCTATATACAGATGAATTATCGTTTACGATAATATCATTTAAGATATTTCAATGATGAATTGAAAAAAGTAAAAAACCTTCTATATTATAAAAGATGATTTTCAGGAATTAGTTATTTAAGGAGGTATATTCAATGTCATTAAATGTGAAAAAGAAAAGAAAACCCAGAGGAATTAAACAAGATGGTACTCCATCTTTAGATATGTGTCCAGGTTGCTACTCTTTCTTCTGCGACCCGACTGTAATGTCAGATAAATTCAGAGAAAAAATCCGCAGACGGATATCACAAGGGCTATGTCCTGCCTGTGGTGCTAAACCATGTAAATGTAAATCTAGCCTGAATGCGTAAATTATAAAAAGAAAGGAAGAGAAAATATGGATAATCCTATGATACAAATTCGTGAATTCGGGGATAGAACTTGGTCTGTTATGGCAAGAATCTGGAATCCCCAAAAGAAGTTCTATGAACATCCTACTCTCATTAATCTTACAAAAGAGGAAGCCCAAGAACATTGCTCAATGCTTAATAAAGATAAGCCGACTGTTGAGGAAATTGAAAAAAACTGGGTATATATTGGAGACTAATGATTTAAAACAAGGGATTACAAATTGTAGTCCCTTGTTATTTAATTTACTGCTTAGCGAGTTTCTTTCATCAAAAATTTGAAAAGAATGTTTATATTTTTATAATGTTTATACCCTAAAAGAATTCTTGGAAGAGGTAAATATTATGAGCCAAAAGAAAAGTTATGAAATTGTAGAAAGTTCTAATTAGCCAGTCAGAAAAAGACAGGGATGGAATGAATATTTTATCATTTCCCTTACTTAAACTGCACCAAGGCTCTTATATAGGCTGATATTAAAAAGATATATTATGAAAATGATTACCGCATCGATAATTATGCTGTAGAACTATTAAATATAAACAATATTCCTTTTGAAAAGATAATTTTGGATGAGGAGGAGTGATGAAGGCATGAAAAAAATATTGGCACTGTCATTAATAACAGTTTTACTTTTTGGGGCTGTAGGTTGTAACAGTACTCAAAAAAATGAAACAAAGCCTGATGAAATCCAATATGTAAGTCCGATAACCTCTCATGATAAAGATATATTCGTATCTTTGCCTATGGAGTATGATATTGTTGAAAATCATGTTCAAATTAATGGATTAACAACTTTAAACGAAGTTAAAGTTGAAGTTTATGATGACGCCGGTACTTTATTAAACGAAAACAATATTAATGTCGAACTGTTCGATGAAAATGGAAACTTTATTGATAAAAATACGAAAGAAACAACCGTTTGGAAATCCTTTAATAAGTACCTGTATTTCAATAAAAAACCTTCCACTTCTTTTGGCAAAGTCAAGATTTATTCAAACGAAAAAAATTATGTAGAAATTCCAATCAAATTTATTAAAAGATTGGAAGCAAATGAGCAAATCAAGGTTCTTTATCCTGAAGCCAATGCAAACCAAAAGGGTGCTGTTCGAGTATATGGCTATTCTTCAGTCTATGAGGGAGTGGTTAATTATAGAATAAAGGATACTAGGGGAAATGTTTTGGCGGAAGGACAAATTATGAGTACTTCTGGTGCACCAGATACAGGCTTATTTGCCAAAGATATTCCTCTGGAGGTAAAATCACAGGATATAGTGCTAGAACTGTATGCTACCAGTGCAGCCAACGGAAAAGAAATATCCAAAATTGAAATTCCACTCAAATATCAAAAATAAGTTTTTATTAAAATAAAAAAGCAAGGATAAACTTCTAATAATCCTTGCTTTTTTATTTTTCCTTGTGGTGATTTAACAAGGAGAATTCCTCCTTCCTTTTATAAACCCTCCATCTTCCCCTCTCTAATGGCATTTATCAGGTCTATTTCGTTTTGAATGGGTACAATAAATATCATCTTCATAATTATCATTCCTACTTTGCTTCTTCTTTTTCCTTTGTATTTTTATTTTTTTATTAGGAACTATCTCTTCTTTACAAAGCATTTCCTCACAATTTGCACAAGTTTCATAATTGATAACTCCATTGGTCAATGGGCAATAAATTCCAGACATTAAATTCACTCCTCGATGTTATATTATTTTTCTATTGTATTTTTAGTATAACACATATTTTTTATTACATTATCAAATTGACATTACTTCCTTAGTACATAAAATATGCTAACATCGGACTATGGACAAAGATAAATATAAAAAATTACCAAGCCTTTGGCAAAATGAAAGAAAATAAATAAAAACCAGGATGTTTCCTGGTTTTTATGATGCAAGTGTAATTATCCCTTTTTCCACACAAGTTTTCAAACGGAATCTTTTTAATAAGCCACTTCCAAACTCAATAGTTGCGTCATCTCCTTCTATAGCGATAATTTTTCCTCTTCCATATGCTTTGTGTTCTACATAAGTGTTTATTTTATACGGACTTTGCTCTTTTTGTTGAGGCTTTTCTTTTTGTGGCTTCTGTACTGTTTCTGCAATTTTTACATCGTTTTGAACAGTTGCTCTTCTTATAAGCATATCTGTTTGCTTCTTTTGATTAAGAGTGGCCAGAATGTTGCCAATGGAATTCGGTCTTATAATTCTATCTACCTCTCTTACAAATATAGATGCCTCAACTTTTTCATTGTTTTTAAGATTTATCGTTATTAATTCCAAAACTTTTCTGGCACGGGTCATTCCTACATAG